>Ga0183097_10464_pt1 | contig 77158 bp, 64 predicted proteins | sample BioMet8_FD_128883 | JGI IMG/M metagenome (GOLD analysis project Ga0183097, IMG submission 128883) | Microbial communities from bioreactor (seeded with sewage sludge) at Lawrence Berkeley National Lab, California, USA - Biofuel... | ecosystem: Engineered > Bioreactor > Anaerobic > Unclassified ... | reverse complement strand
CCGGAAAGCGGGTCGGCCGCGAGGTACTGCCGGACCGCACCCGGCAGACCGTCGAACGACTTGTGCAAATTGATCGGCGTCCGGCAGTAATAAATTTTCACCGCCCCCGACAGCGGCAACATCACCGCACCTCCAGAATCGACAACACCCGACGCAATGCCTCACCATCGAAATCAGCGGACAACCTGACGTTCAGCGAGGCGAATTCGAGGCGAATACCGCTGTCGCAATCAGCTCGCGGTGACAATCGGGGCAGGCCCGGTAACCCGACTGGCAAAGGCAATTTTACCGGTACGATCTCCAGCGGATCGGCGACGGCTTTTTTCTCCGGTCGCAAACGTTTTACCCAGACCCAGGCGGTTTTAGTGCACAACCCGTGTTGCCGACAATATTCCGCCACCGTCAAACCGCTATCCCAGTACTTCGATAACGCCTGCTCCCAACGTCGCCATACCACGCTTCGCTTTGCCATCGCCGTTCCTCCGGTTGATTACGGAGATGAATTTACTCCAGCTCGCGCCGGTGTAACAGATGGCCCACGCTGGACGCTTACCGTTTTGACTCCGTCTTTGAGTCCATCGGTATCACTGTCAAAAAGCTGCCCTCTTTCTGCCCGATGATGAATTCTAGATGCGAAAATTTCATTCGTGCCTTAAAAAACGAATGTCTGGATAAGATCATTTTCACATCAGAACGGCAATTACGTTGTATTTTCATCTTAATTTTCTGGGTTTCAGTCATTTTTTGCAAGCCCCTATCGTTACAAAATCAGGTAAAGCCGCGACCTGAGATTCTTGCTTGAGCATAAACCATCGAACCTCTCGCAGTAAAACGATTAATTTTTATTCTTTGCGCTCTCACTTCTAAAAATCATTTCCCAGCCGAGGTAAGTCATTATTAGACAATAAAATGAGTTATTTTTCCATGACGGAGCGTCATTGACCGGTCAACGTGACTGCTCTACCATATCTTATGCCGGTCAGTTCGCTGACCGGCTTTTTTATTTCCCCGATATCCCGTTGTACCAAAGGCTTTTGCAACATTCCCCGTCTCCGCCACAACCCCTTAAAACGCCCTATCCGATCCCCATTTCGTCCCTCTCCCGTCTCCATATCTCCACTATTAACGGTCATGACCGGCAACCGAAAAACGTCCTAATCTCCGTCTCTTGTTCTTAATCTCCAACATGTTGCAACGCAAAGCCGCCAAAATCACCGGAGACGTTTTTTCGAAAACACCGCATCCGAAACGCTTCCAGTCCGTTCACGCATCGAACTGACGACCGGCATTGACGGCCACGTCCAGCTCAAACACACCCCGAAAAGTTAGAAATCACCATCTATGGTGTGCAATATTATGACCGGCAAGTTGTCCGCACCCGAATTTCAGGCCACGATAACGGACCAATACCCCATTCTCAGATGGCCTCTCTTCATCTCATCCGAGCATGGCTTTGACGGGCGTCAGTTCGATTTTGAAGATTGGATTGGAATACTGAATAATCGAACTTGAAGCCGTTATTTTGCACACCGCAGTTACGCGGAAACTTTATGTTCCCAACCTTGAATTTTTATTTGCAAATGATAGAATTAGCAATAAGGATGGGCAACAACCTGCCGACATACAACTGACTTTTCAAAATCCGATAAATGGTATCCGGCTTGAACAGAGTGCCCTCATGAAGTTTGCCTTTGCTGGTTTTCCAGGTTTTGTTGCGATGCCCCTGTTCGTTCATTTCCTGCGCCACCTGCCGGGCTGAACCGACCTGGCAATACCCGCAAACTGCAACTCCCATATCATCCGGTTATCGGGAAGTGGATTTTTCCGTTTTTTGCCGTTTGGCGGGTTGTAATTTCCGGGGCCGCCGCTATGGTAATCACTTTGTTTGGACGGACGGCCGATCACCGGAAAACTATCCGTTTCGAATCACTTATTTTAGACAAGACAACGCTCGAACCGGGGTAAGAAAAAAATGTCTGTAACCGTACTAGTTGGCACACAATGGGGCGATGAGGGCAAGGGCAAAATTATCGATGTTCTGACTCGCGACGCCGATGTGGTAGTTCGTTACCAGGGCGGCAACAATGCCGGCCATACCGTGGAAATCGGCGACCAGAAATATGTCCTGCACTTGATTCCTTCCGGTATTTTCCGTCCCAATGTGATCAATATCATCGGCAACGGCCTGGTGGTCGATCCGGTGTCGCTCCAGGAAGAAATGGTGGCGATCACGGCCCGCAGCGTGGATATCCGCAACATTCAGTTGAGCGACAAAGCCCACCTGATTCTGCCCTATCATAAGAGCATGGATTTGTGCAAGGAAGCCAAACGGGCTCCGGGCAAAAAGATCGGCACCACCGGACGCGGCATCGGTCCCGCCTATTGCGACAAAGCCGAACGCAGCGGTCTGCGGGCCATCGACATGCTCGACCTGGCCGGGTTCGAAGCCAAGTTCCGGGAGAACGGCGCCCGCTACAACCGGCTGTTTGCCGCCGAAGGATTCGCGCAGTTGGATCTCGACGCCGAATGGCAGAAGCTCAAGGCCGCCGCCCTCTATCTCAAACCGTATATCACGGATACCGTGTTGACCGTCAATCAGGCGGCCAAAGCCGGGAAAAACGTGCTGTTCGAAGGCGCTCAGGGCGCCATGCTGGATATCGACCACGGTACCTATCCGTTTGTAACCAGCAGCAACACCACCTCCGGCGGTGCTTGTACCGGGTCTGGAATTTCCCCGAAATATATCACGTCGGTCTGCGGCGTAATTAAAGCATATACCACGCGGGTGGGCGAAGGCCCGTTTCCGACGGAACTGAAAGACGATCAGGGCGAACATCTGCGTCAAGTCGGCCGGGAATTCGGCGCAACCACCGGACGGCCCCGCCGTTGCGGCTGGTTCGACGCGGTATCCTCCCGCTATGCCTGCATGGTCAACGGCATCGATACGCTGGCCGTCACCAAACTCGATGTGCTCGACGATCTGGCCGAAGTGAAAATCTGCATTGCTTACGATATCGACGGCGTCCGCTATGCGGAAATGCCGTCCGACGGCCGGAAACTCGGCCGGGTTACGCCGATTTATGAAACGCTGCCGGGCTGGCAGTGCAGCATCAGCGAAGTTCGCAGCTTCGGACAGTTGCCGCCGGCGGCGCAAAAATATCTCAAGCGCATGGCCGAACTGGTCGATTCCCGTATCGGCATCATCTCCGTCGGACCGAAACGCGAGCAGACTTTCGAAGTATGAGCGAAGCCGGATATACGCCCGGGCGCGTCACCATCGGGATCGTCAATTACAAGACGGAGGTGCTGACCCGCTTATGTTTGCGCAGTATCCGGAAATTCACCCGCAAACTTCCCTGTCAGGTGGTCGTGGTGGACAACGATTCCGGCGATGCGTCGCTGGACTATCTGCGTTCGCTCTCTTGGATCAAGCTGATCGAACGGCCCGGAACGGTTCCCGACAACGGTTCGCTGGCGCATAGTTCCGGCGTCGATCTGGCACTGGCGCAGGCCGATACCGAATTTTTCGTCTCGCTGCACTCCGACACCATCGTGCACCATCCCGGCTGGCTGGAATTTCTGTTGCAGGCCTGCCCCGTCGACACCGCTTGCGCCGGATGCGGCAAACTGGAACTGAAACCGGCCTGGGAAGTAACGTTGAAGCGGTTCACCGACGTCCGGGAATGGCTGCGGAAACTCAACCCCAACCGGACCCGCAACGAATTCTATATTCGAACCATCTGCGCCGTTTACCGGACGGAGATTCTGAACCGCGAAAAGTTGCGGTTTTCGCTGAAAGTGGGCGATGGCGTCACCTGCGGCAAACAGCTTTATTACGAATTGGTCGATCGCGGCTACCGAACCCGGCCGATCGCCGCTTACACGATGGCCGCCTATGCCCATCATCTGGCTCATGCCACGATGGTGCTCAACCCGGAATTCACGGTGCGCAGCCGTACGGAAAAGAAGTGCCGTCAACAGTTGGAAAAGTTGTTTGCTTCCCCGCTGGTGCGGGAAATCATGAACGATTCCGATCTGGACCGCTGAGCCCGGATTCGGACACGAGGTTTTATGGCGGAAGAAGAAAATAAAGCAGTCGGCTGGATCAAGAGTTTTCTGGCCCGGACCGACTTTATGCAAGTGCTGGCCTTTGTGCTGCTGATTGCCGCCGGAGTAATGTTTATTTACGGCACCGGACAGCAGATCGGCGGCGAGTTGGCGTCCACTTTCTGGATCCGTCAACTGCAATGGGTGGTGTTCGGAGTGCTCTGCTGGCTGTTTCTGGGCATGATTAATTACCGCTATTGCCGCAATCTTTCCTGGATTTTTTATCTGCTCTCGCTGATTCTGCTGGTGCTGGTGCTGGTGGCCGGCGTCAAAGTCTACGGGGCCAAGCGCTGGCTGCAACTCGGACCGATGCGCATTCAGCCCTCGGAGTTCGCCAAACTGGCCACGCTGCTCACGGTGGCGCAAGTAATGAGTCTGCCGGGTTTCGACATCAACAAGCTGAAAGATTTTTTGAAGATCATGGTGATTGTCGGCATTCCGTTCCTGCTGATCGTGGTCGAACCGGACTTGGGGACCGGCTTGATTCTGGTGCCGATGACGGTCATTATGATCTTCATCGCCGGACTGCGCTGGCGCTATATCGTGATCGGCGGCACGGTGGTGATTTCGCTGCTGGCGCTGGAAGGCGTCAACGAATATTATCAAATCAAACCGTTGCTGAAAGGATATCAGCGCGACCGCATTGCCGTCTTCATCCATCCGGAAAAGGACCCGCAATACCGGGGCTGGAATCAGTTTCAGGCCAAACTGGCGATCGGCAGCGGCGGCGTTTCCGGCAAAGGTTTCATGCAGGGGACGCAGAATGAACTCGGCTTTTTGCCGCAGACGGTTTCGCATACCGACTTTATTTTTTCGGTGATCGCGGAGGAAACCGGTTTTACGGGAGCGGCGTTGCTGATCTGCTGCTATGGGCTGTTGGTCTTCTCGATGCTGCGAACCGCGGTACTGGCGGCGGACAAGTTCGGGCAATATCTGGCGGCCGGGGCGGCCGGAGTAATTTTCATGCATACGTTCGTCAATATGGGCATGAATGTGGGTGTCTTGCCGGTGACGGGCGTACCGTTGCCGCTGGTCAGTTACGGGGGGTCGTTTCTGCTGACGATCATGATCTATCTCGGGTTGATTCAGTCGATCTATGCCCGTCGCCGCGTCTTTTCCAGTACCGAAGAACCCCTCTGAATTCATTCAAGCCGGACAAACATGATGAAACCGAACATCCAATGCATTGCTTTCGATGCCGACGATACGCTGTGGGAAAATGAAGATCACTTTCAGACGGTCGAAACGGAATTCCGCACCCTGCTCCGCTCCTACGGCACGAACGCGGAAATCGGCGAACAGCTCTTTCAGACGGAAATGCGAAATCTGGAAATTTACGGCTATGGCACCAAGAGTTTTACGCTGTCAATGCTGGAAACCGCGCTGCGGGTCAGCTCCGGACAGGCGGAAAGCGCTTTGTTGTCAAAGATTATCGCGCTGGGCAAAAGCATCTTGCAGCATCCGGTCGTTTTGCTGCCCCATGTCCGGGAGGTATTGACCAGGCTGTCCCCGGACTTCCGGCTGGCCATCGCCACCAAAGGCGACTTGCAGGAACAACGGCGTAAACTGACCCAATCCGGCTTGCTGGAATATTTCGATCATGTCGAAATCATGAGCGAAAAACACCCGGAAGACTACCGGCGCCTGCTGACCCATCTGGAAATTCCGCCGGACGCCCTGCTGATGGTAGGCAATTCCGTCAAATCGGATATTCTCCCGGTGCTGGAACTGGGCGCCTACGCGGTCCATATTCCCTATCACCTCACCTGGCAGCACGAAATCCACGACGCCGAACTTACCCATCCCCGACTGTACCGGACGGACGACATTCGGCAGGTTCCGGATTTAGTACTGCCCGCCTGAATTCGATCAGAGCAACAGCAGATGGCGGACAAACAGCGACATCAGCAACGCAAAACACACCGTGACAATCATCGTCAGTTTCGCGGTCCGCCCGCCGATCCGAATCAACACGAACACCACCAGCAGCATCCCCATGGCCACCCAGAAACTGCGGAACGTCCATTGATTTTCCCGTCCCCACCACGAGAGCGCCGGAATCAGACCGGGGAACCAGGTGAACCCAAGCAGCCGATGCGGAACGTCGACAAAATTACACAAAGGCAACAGCCAGACAAACGGCAGATAAAGGCACAGAATACTTTTCATCAAAGCGCTTAAATGGCGATGCCATCCTGGTTTCCGAATCGAGGCGGCAGGTGCGTTGGTCATAAAATCGAATTCCTGTCATAAGAGTGATGCAAACTGTTTTCGACAACGGCCAACTGGCGTTCGAGATCGCCGACCTCGCGCTGCCAGAAGGCTTCCGTACCCCAGCCCGGGAAATGGCCGGCAAAATTGTAGTCTTCCGCCTGACGGGAAATCCAGGCCAGAAAATAGATCATACGCATGGCTCGCAGCGGCTCGATCAGCCGCAACGTCCAAGTGTCGAAATCGCGCAACATGGTGTAGCCTTTTAAAAACGTCCGAATTTCTTCGGGACAGTCCTCGGCGTATTCCGGCAACAGCAGCCAGAGATCCTGAACCGGCGGCCCCACCATCATGTCGTCGAAGTCGATCAGCAGCAGCCCCTCGCCCGGCCGTTCCAGAATGTTCGCCCGGTGGAGATCGCCGTGAATGCGGATGTATTCGATATCGTTGAACAACGGAATAATCTGTTTGAGCAGTCGTCGACAGAGCGTCTCGAACGACGTCAGATAGCGCGGCGTAATATAGTGTCCGTCCAGCAGCCAGCGGATATTGGCGGCGGTGGACTCCATCGGATGCTGCATGATCCGGGCGTTGGCCGGCTCGTCGTCGCCCACGTTATGAAGCCGGGCCACCAGGGAGCCAAGACGCTCCCACTCCTCGCCGCCGTTCAGTTCGAATTCCCGTCCGGACCGCTTGGGATAGAGCGCGAAAAAGATGCCGTCCACGTTGCCCAGCGTATCGCCGGAACGTTGCGGCAACGGCGCCACCACGGGAATTTCGGCGGCGGCACAGGCCAGGACAAAGCGATGTTCGTCCCGCAACGCCGCTTCCGGCCAGCGCCCGGGACGGTAGAATTTGGCAATCAGCCGTTCGTTGCCGGTGGTGGCGAATTCGTAAACCCGGTTGATATAGCTGGGCAACGGCGCCGCCAGACCGCTCAGTTGAACGTCCAGCGCCTTTTCCACGGCAGTCATCATGACTTCCGGCGATAAATCTTCGAAACCCGGCATAGCATTCCTTTATCAAAAAAATGAAACGCTATACCATAAAATAAAAACGGCAGGGATTCAACCTGCCGTTACGATTTCGTTCGTTTTTACGTTGTTCAGTCTACGGTGCCGGAGCCACGTAGTCGGCCATCAGTCCTTTCGGTCCCTGCACCAGGTTATACACTACCGGTTGCCCCTCCTCCAGCGTACGGAAACCTTCCATCTTGATCGCAGTATAGTGGACAAATACGTCCTTCCCCTCCTTGGACTCAATGAAACCATAACCCTTCGGCGCATTGAACCATTTGACCCGACCCTGTTCGAGATTTTCCATACCTCCACTCCCCTAATGATTAGTTACTTCGTTCTCCGCGATGGTGTTAGCATCGCATTAAAGAATATTTTATTAGCATACTGAAATAAAAGCAACACCTTAACCTGCCGGAAAATGAAAAAAAATGACAAAATCTTCATTTTCAAGTACAAAAAAATGACGTTAATGTCAAAAAATAAGAATAAAATATAATAAAATACCAACAAAAAGTATAAGTATTAAAATATCTATTTCCATAAAAAGACATTTTTTTTCATTTTTTATCGATTCTGTTCATGCCGAAATTGAAAAACCCCATTATAATCATTAGACGGGGAATGTTTTGGTCCGATATTTTCACCAGACAACAGGGGGATGAATATGCTTGGACACAATCACGGCAGTATTGTCACCGGACTGGCCGCCATCGACCGGCAACACTTGAAATATTTTAAACTGGTCGACCGTATCATGCAGGATCTGGCCCAGAATTTGCCTGCCGGAAAATGGTTCCGGGCTCTCAACGCTCATGTCATTACCCATTTGCAAAGCGAAGAAAGACTGATGCTCCAAGCCGGGTATCCCCGGGCGGCCATCCAGGCCCACCGCCAACAACATCTCTGGTTTCGCCAACAACTCAATATCTTGATGCACAGAGCCTCGACGCTTAAAAACATTCGTCATTCCGATCTGTTCGACAAGACCAGCGAACTATTGATCGTCTGGACGGCCGGTCACATCCGGCAACAGGACCACACGGTCGGGCGAAAGTTAAGCGCGGCATCACGATCTCAGCGGGAAAATTGTCTCAGCCATTGAGCCGAACGCCATGGCAGAAAGGGTGGTCCGGCCGACAACGGGCATTGCCGACGATACGAATAAAACGAAAATGAAAATGCGGAGCGAGAAAATGACCGCGGTTTTCCCGCGATCATTTTCCGCCCCGCATCCTGACCGCAAACGGCCGTTCTGCGAAAGACGAACCGGTTATTGAATCGCCAGCGGATTGAATCCGCCGCCGGCGCTTTTTTCATCCCAGGTCAACGCCGCATCCACCACCCGCTGATTTTTCTCGTTGGCAACGATGATGGCCAGCCGGGCCGGATAGCTGCCGGCGCAACTGACTTTGACGAGTACCTGAATCCGCGTTTCCGTAAAAGTCCGAGCCGGAAATTCCGCGCAACGGTGCGGCGACGGCGCAAAATCCGTAGCCCCGCGTTCGCCGGCCGGAATACCGTTCAGCCACATTTTCACCGGCGCCGCCGACATAGCCAGAATCCGGTACTTGCCGGGTTCCGGCAACCGAACTTCCGTCAACACATAGGCATCGTTCCATTTCCGATAGAGTTCGAGATTGATGATTTCCCGGTCGAGTTCGACCGTCGCAAACGTTTCCAGTTTTCCGGCAACCACCCGGGCCAGCACTTCATTTTCCTGGTCGCTCCGGCCGTCAATCAACACGCGGGCGCTATAGCGTTGCGCCGGAGCCGGAAGTTGGGGAGCCGGCAACTCATAGGCTTTCGGCAACGCCGGTTTCTTCGTCATTTTCTGAAACTGGTCGTTGAGTTTGAGAATCTGTTCGGTCATTTCGGTAATCGTGGCCGGAGCCTGAATATCCTGCGCGCCCCACCCCACCATGACCTTTTCATCGAACTTCAACTGATACTGTTTTTGAATGGCCTTAAACCCGCGGATAATTCCGACGATCGCCCCGGAAGTCGCCCCGGTGCAGTCCGTGTCAAACCCCAGTTCGACCGCCATTACCATCGATTTCAGAAAATCCATTTCGGCATACAGCATACCCGCGATCGTAAAAGCGATGTTGATTACCGCATGCGAGAAATTGGCATCGGCATAACGCCGGATCAGTTCTTCGCGCAGCGCGGCCAGCGAACCGCCGGCCTGATAGCGTTCGAGCGTCAGCAAAACCGCTTCCCGCACTTTCGAAACCGGCGGCAGATATTCGCATGCCTGCCGGATGATCTTCACAATGTCGTCTTCCCCGAACGCAATGCTTTCGGCGGCGGCAAAGAAAATTTCGCCGTAAACGCCTTCGTCATAGTGGTCGAGTTGCGCATCCTGCAACGCATACCAGGCGGCAGCGGCGGGGTCGTCGGGACAGAGGCAGCCCCAGATTTCGCTGCGGATCGGCGAGCCCATGCAATCTTTGAAATAATTGTTGTAATACCCGGTCTGCGGCGGCAGCAGACCGCGCTTCAGATTGGCCACGCAGATGCCGTATTCGTCAAACGGATAGACGATATGATTCAGCCAGCCGTCGGCAAAATCCCGGGCGTCGATATCCACCCCTTTCCGGTTGAGGATATCGAGCCAGACCAGTTGCAGATCGAGGTCGTCGTTCGGTTCGTTTTTATCGGGGAATTTCAGCGGCAGCGGCGCCGGATTGCGGTTGCCTTCGACCGGCGCGCCGATCGTTCCGCCAATGTTTTTTCCCAGCCAGCACCCCATCATTTTATCAAAATAGACATCCCGGTTCATAAGCTTTCTCCTGGTTGATAATGAAAGATATTATGATGCTTCCAGACGCTTTTTTCTTGTACCGGAACCCGAAAAAGTTGTATGATTCAAGGATTTTTAACCGGAGTCGCATTGCTTGCCGGATGATCGGAGAGCTTATCCTCGGAGATCAACTTCCGATAGAGGTTCGCATCGATCTTCCGGGGACCGCCCGGCGGCGGGTCCCCGCTATTTTCGATGCTGTTTTTATCCGCCCCGGCGGGCGTCGCCTTTTCCTGCAACAGTTGCTGGAAACGCTGTCCGGCGGCATTGAGCGTGGCGGCAATCGCCCGGGACGAATAAGTCGCCCCGGTCACGGCCTCGCCCTGAAAAGCCGCCTTGCCCTGAAAAATGTCCTGATTTTTCAATTCTTCCCGATGCATCATGACCCGGGCCAGAAATTTGGGCGTTTCCTGCGAAGCAATGACCGTAAAACCGCGCAATTTCCCGCCCCCCCCCACATAAGCCAGGAGCGCAATCGGGGCCTGATAGCCTTTCGGCCCGACCACCAGGTCCGAAGTCCGGAACAGATATCCGCCCGGCGCGGCGGCAGTTCCCACCCGATAATACATCACGTTTTTGCCGTCGGCCGCGGTTGCCGTTACGGGCGTCAATCCCCCGCGATCGATTTTGAACTGGGTTAACTGGCGGTCGGAAAGCGACCAGTCCGCCCCCCGGACGGGAATCGCGGCCAAGACCAGCACGGCGCAACCGCCCAACACGAGTTTACGATGATCCGACCATACCAGCAACGCCACGCCCAGCCAGACCAATGCCGCCAATATCAGTCCCAGTGTTCCCGTTTCAAAGACCAGCGGCAACAACACCAGCGGCGGCAACAAAGCGCCGCACATTCCGCCCCAATTGTCGGCGGCGACCAGTTGACCGGCCACGGTTGTTTTCTCGTGGCCGTCCCGTTCCCGCCAGCCGGCCACGATCGGCACCCAGACGCCGCCGGCCATCCCCAGCAAGCCGAATTCGATGCCGTAAACCCACAGCGGCCACGTCTGCCCGGCAGTCACCAGCAAAATTCCGGCCAGCAACGCTAACCCGACCGTCGTCCATCCCAGCGCGCGCCGCGACCAGGATCGTTTGACCGCCTCATAACCGCCCCAGGCCAGGCCGGCCATGAAAACGGCATTGGCCAGGCCGAAATACAAAAAGATGCTGCCGTGATCGAATTGAAAACGCAACAGGGAAAGGATGTCCAGCGCCATGACGGTTGCCGCCGCCATGGCCACCAGCAGCCAGCAGCCGACCCGCCGTCCCCGGCCAGACGCGCCGACGCCCAGCAAACCGGCCAGGCCGAGTCCGAACGCGGCCGTGCCGACGCCTAGAATTCCCTTGCGAATGGTAGTTAGATTTTTCATGATTGCCCCCGTCATGTTGATTCCCCCGTTTTTTTTCCAATAAAACAACATCGAATAAAGAAACAGCGCCGGACAGCGGCGGTCCTGCCATTGCCAAACCGCCGCGTCCGCCGTTTGTGCCCGACGATAAGCCGCCATTTGAAAACCGGTCCGAAAACGGTCATACAGCAACGCCAGCCATCCCGACCGCCCCTCCCGTCCCAGCGAAGTCGACTCCAGCCGCTGCTGCAACTGCCGGAGATCAAGCGTCACCCTGCCCTGGTCGCCGCACCAGAAACAGGCCGTCTCGCCGGACTGCAACACCACGGCGGGAAACTGCCGTTCCAATGTATTCAACAGCGTCGCCCCGATCATCGCCAGTTCGGGTCCGATGAAATTCTCGCCGCCGGGGAAACCGACCCCCAGAATGCCGTCCGAGTTCAACCGCTGCCGCAACTGCGCATAAAAATCGGCGCTGAACCAGCGGGTTGCCGCCAGGCTGACCGGCGCCGTCAGCCGGACCAGAACCAGATCGAATTTTTCTTTGTGATTCCGTAAATAAGCAGTAATGTCGACGCCGGGCACCGTCAGTTTTCCGGCTGGCGGTTGCCAGTCGCCCGCCAGCCGCGACAACGCCGCCGCCGGATATTCCGGGTCCGGCGCCAGCCAAACCACCTCCCGCACCTCCGGCAATCCGGTCAACTCCTGAACCAGCGCCGTTTCGCCGGTTCCGATCAACAATACCCGTCCCGGCTTCGGCTGTTGCGCGAGCGCCGCCACCGCCGCCCGCTGACTGTCCTCCCGATCCGGCAGACATTCGATCGTCGTCCCGCCGGAAATGACCAGCCGACTACCCTGATATTCGCCGTAACTGTAAACCGCTTGCGCCGTCATCCAACTGCCGCCATAGCAGCCGCCCGGCAGTTGCCGTTGCCACTGCGCCGCCGCCCCCGGCCACGGACAGTCGCGGCCGGTCAACAGCAAGAACCCCGCCGTAATGACCAGCGCCCCGATCATACTGCCGATCGCTTCGACGACATAAGCATTGCCGACTACCGGTCCGGCGGTTTTATCCCGCCAGCCGACCGCCAGCGTAAATAACGCTCCCGCAATCAACGCCGTCGGCGCATTGGCCAGCCAGGTCAAACCGACCAGCGTCCCCACCGGCAACGCGGCGAAATACGGCAATCCGGCCCACTCGCGCAAGTGTTGAAATAAAATCAACTGTCCGGCCAGAACCGGCAGCAGTACCACCAGCATACCATAGCCCGGACGCCACCGGCGAAACCAACGCACCCCGCATGCCGCCCCCAGCGCCAGCCAGAACAACCACGAAGCCAGAAAAATTCCGACCGTCAGTTCGTTGCCGTCGAAAACCGTCAGCAGTTCCCGAAACAGCCAGGTCTGCGCCATCAGCGCCACCAGCCCGATGCCGCCGACGGCCAGCCGCCAGTTTCGACTGCCGGACGGGGCCGGATTCATGGCTGGGTCGCCGCCGGAGCGGAATTCATCTTCAAACTTTTTTCACCGAACACGTCAGCCTGAAAAACCATGAAGCCGGTTTTGTCCCGCCAGGCATCCTGACTGAACCCGCCTTTGACCGCCAGATGATTGAGCGTCGTTTCCAAATCCCATTTCTGTTCCGTCGGCACCTGCGGCAGAAAAACGCACCGCTGCCCGGACTTTTCCATAATGATCCCGTCGCGTCCCAGCACAATATCGGTCCATTTGACCACCGGCGACGGCGGCGTCAACACGGAAATCTCGATATCGAGCGACGGCAGTTCCGCCGCCGTGACCGGAGCAAAACGGTAATCGTTCACGGCCGCGTCAATGGCCCGCCGCATCACCGCCATATACAGCGGACGGCTGGGATAAATTTCTCCGATGCAGCCGCGCAGATCGCCGTTTTTATGCAACGTTACAAAAACGGCGCGGTCCAGTTTCAAGTTCGGCGTCGCCGTAATGTTCAAATCTTTCAGATCGGGATACTCGTTTTTGGCCAAATACCATTCCAACGTCTTCCGGGCCAGATCCGTCAACGTCCGCCGTTCGTTGTCATCGAGTTTGCCCACATCCGGATCGTCCGTACTCTGCCCGCGCCGCCCCCAAGCGCCGGTAACGGCAAAAGCGGCATAACTCACCGACATCTCATAATTTCCGCTCTGCCGTCCCGACGTATCGTATTTCAACAACTGGACCGTCGCCGAAGTCGGCAGCATGGCCAGCAGAATCCGAATGGCGTCCTCGCCGCAGATCGTATCGCCGGTCTGATCGATAAAATCGCCGAACCCGCTCAAGTCTTTTTTCTGAATCAGGTTAAACGCCTGATGGTCGAGTTTGTCCAGTTCCAGCGCCGTCTTCGCATTTACCGGAAACGGCAAATAGTGGTAATTGGCGCCGTAGTGCGTAAAATCGGAACTGACCAACACCAGCGTGTGATCGTCGATAATCGACCGGATCGCATTGCCGGCGGCAATCACCGCATCGCCCGACAGCGGTCCCACCATGATCGGCACCACCTGGAAATTTTTCAGCACCACCTGCAACATCGGCAGATGAATCTGGTCGCTGTGCTCGAGTTTGTGCAATTTCGAGTAATCGTGCACCAGTCGACATCCGCGCAATTTCCTCACCGCCGCCAAATCCAGCGGCACCTTGCCCAACGGCGTCTGAATCTGGGTAAACGACGGTACGCTGATGATATCGGCCGGCAATCCGTAATGGCTGGGACCGATGATGATGACACGGGAATAGGATTTGCCGGCAATCGTCTTCAGGCCATATCCCGCCACCGCGCCGGAATATTGATATCCGGCATGGGGCAGAATCAGCGCAATGACCGGGTTGTCCACCTGGACCTTGGCCGCTTTCAGATAGCCTTGAATATCCTGCCGCAATGCGGTCGGATCGGCTTTGTACCACTTGCCCGGCAGTTGGGAAATCATGATCTTCTCTTCCGCCGCCGTGCCGCTCCATGCGGTCAATCCGCAGATTGCCGCCGCCAGTCCCGCCCAATATCGTAATGTGCTCATCCCTGCCATCTCCCTTGCTGTTTGATGGTTTTTCGATTCAAAGGTAGAACGGGACCGGGATATCCCCGACTGCCGCCGGTCCCCGCCCGTTGTATCCAGTTACTCATCATGCCGCTCCGGCCCCAGTGCCACCAACCCGCCGCCCCGACGGCGGCAAGTGCCGCCCACTGTAAAAATTGCCGTCGACCGATGGTTGTCATTCCCACACTCCCGCGATGGCGGTCCCGCAATCCGGACACTTGCCCTGACGCAAAAAATTGTGCTGCAAACTGTACCCGCTGCGCTCGATGACCGGCCGGTGACAGTGCGGACAGCGCGTCACGCCGGCGTCCGCGTCCGCCAGATTGCCGATATAAACATATTTCATTCCTTCCGCCTGTGCGATCTCCCGGGCGCGCCGGAGCGTTGCTTCCGGGGTCGGCGGCAGTTCCCGCATCCGGTAGTGCGGGAAAAAACGCAGGAAATGCAGCGGCGTTTCCGGTCCGAGATTGGTTTTCATCCAGGCGGCCAGATGTTTGAAATCTTCATCGCGATCGTTCATCGTCGGCAGCACCAGATTGGAAACCTCCAGCCAAACCCCGCAACGCTTATACGTGACCAACGCTTCCAGCACCGGTTTCAGGGTTCCGCCGCACACCTCCCGGTAAAACTTATCGGACATGGCTTTGACGTCGATAGTAGCGGCATCGATTACATTGCAGAGTTCTTCCAGCGGCCGCCGATTGATATACCCGGCGCTGACCGCCAGATTTTTCAGTCCGGCTTTCCGCGCCGTCCGGGCGCTGTCATAAGTATATTCGTAAAATACCACCGGATCGGTATAGGTGTAGGCGATGGAACGGCATTGCTGTTCCTGCGCCAATTCCGTAAGTTGAGCCGGAGAGACCGGACTGGCCGCCACCGTTTCGGGATCGGCCTGGGAGATTTCCCAGTTTTGGCAGTTCAGACAATGCAGGTTGCAGCCGGCCGTGGCCAGCGACAGCGCCAGCGTCCCCGGCTGAAAATGATAGAGCGGTTTCTTTTCCACCGGATCGACGTGGACGGCGCAGGGAAACCCGTAAGTCACCGCCGTCATCCGGCCGTCGAGATTGACCCTGACCCGACAGTCGCCGCTTTCGCCGGGCGCCAGCAGACAGGCCTTGGGACACAATTCGCATTGTACGGAATTCATCCTTTGCCGTCTCCCCCACGTTCGTACCGAGGTTCGTTGCCCGGCAGCCGGCCGGTTCTGCTATGGATTCGTCGTCGACGAAGACGAAGACTGCCGCGTCTCGCTGCCGTCTACCGTCCCGCCGCGCTCGACGGACGGAGTACCGTTCGGCTGTTGTTCCTGCTGGGCAATGGCAGCCCGATAGCGATTCAACAGGCGGCCGGATTCCGGGGTTTCCAGCTCGGCGTCTTCTGCTCGCAACTGGGTTTTGGCATCTTCGAAAATACCCTGATACGGACGGAAGACCCAGCTCCACAAACCAGGCAGACATTTTACCCCGTTGAACGTTTGCAGCCAGGGATTGAGCCGTTCGTTGATCTGCGTCAACTTGCCGAAAATTGCCAGAAAAATGAAAAACAGGCAATAGACCAGCGACACCAGCAAAGACCAGAGCAACAACAGCACACTGGCCACCAACCCGACCGGCGTTCGAATGATCACCACGAAAAAGCCCATATTTTTTTCACCTGAATCTTGATTCAGCAGGTTTGCATCATGAATTAATGAATTTGCTCTATTTAATATTAATATCGAGTTTCCTACAATCAAGTATCCGCCATCATTTTTCCCGGTTTTGGCAGCGCCGCCACAGTCTCGACGATAGTCTCAGAACGAACTTCCGGGGAGAAACCCCGAAAACTTTGAGCAGTTTTCAAGGTTTCTCCCTGGACCCCATTCCCTGACTTTCAAACTTTTTAAATTATTTATCTCTTTGCGAAGCAAAGAGATAAATGAAATAAAAGTTTTGCGGGGTCAACATTGGGGCGCGGGGAAGAAATGGGGTGCTGTTTCAAAAGCACCCCGTGTCTTCCCCGCTACCCGCGATTTGAGACTGCCGTCCGGAAACCGAACCTTGTCGTAAGGCAGAGTTTTTTATTCTGATTCCATTTGCATTTAATTCTGACTATGATTATTGTGGACGGTGTTCAATATTCCAAGGGAAAATTATGGATCGCATCAGTTGCATTACCGCCGCCGAAAGTGCGTTTCAACGTACCGGGGAGATGCTGTTCAAACCGTTCCGCTTTCGGTACTGGCTGCTGCTCGGGCTGGGGGCATGGCTGACGCTGCTGGGAGAAAATCCCGTCCCGTTGCCGACGACGCAAGGCCATGCCCATGTCGACTGGCTGGCCCTGAAAAATGCCGTCAGCGACGGCAACTGGCATCAGTTGCTGCCGGCGCTGGGCCTGGGGCTCAGTCTGAAGATGTTACTGGTGCTGGGACTCGGCATTGCCCTGCTCGTGCTGTGCGTTACTCTGATTCTCCATTGGGTCAAAGCGCAGGGAAACTTTCTCTACCTCGAACAGATTCTCCGACGCGACCCGACCGTCAAGGATAGCTTCAAGCGCAATTTGTCCCTAGGCAACTCCGCGTTTCTCTGGCATCTGGCGCTGATCGTTATTTCCGGTCTGGTGACGCTGACGGCCTTTCTGTTGCCGTTGCTGCTGACGTGGCATTGGATCAAGAGTTGTCTGGCCGCGACCGCGCTGTCCTGGCCGGACACGCCGGCGCTGTGCGGTCTGGTTCTGTCCGGATGCGGCGGTTTGACCGTAATCATTCTGGCCAAGGTGATCAAATTTTACTTCTACCAGTTCATTATTCCGCTGATGTATCTGAAACGGCAGCAATCGTGGTCCGCCACGCTTGAACTGCTGAAACTTTTCAGTCGGAATCCGCTGGTGTTTCTAAAGTATCTGCTGCTGATCGTGGTCTTGAAAAGTTGTCTGGCGTTTGCCGTGGTGATGGCCGTTATGGCCCTGATCGTAGTCACCTGCTGTCTGGCGCTGATTCCGCTGGGACTGCTCTATCTGCTGCTGATTATTCCTTACGTCTGGGCGGTAGCGGCCTTGCCGGTGCTGCTGTTCTTCCGACTCTGCGGATTGGAATTGCTGAATCAGATGAATCGGCAGCAATTGTTTACGGTCAAGGCTTCGGAACCAAGCTCCGACGTACCGGGTACCGAACCGGAAACTCCGACCGAGCCGCCGCCGCCAACACCGGCCAACGGCTGACCGGCCGGTCATTTGCGTTTCAACGGATACGCGTAAAAACGCAGCCGTCCGTACTCCTGAAAGCCCAGTTTATCGTAGATCACGCGACCGGCATCGGTGGCATGCAACGCCAGCAACCGATGCCCGTGCGCCCCGGCATATTGCATGGCGGCCTGAGTGATTTGCCGTCCCAGCCCCATTTTCCGATAATTGGAATCGACCGCCACATAGTAAATTCCCGCCGAATTCCGGCCGAGAAAAACCATGGCCGTCGCCACCATCCGGTCGCCCAGAATTCCGGCGAAAACGGCAAACTGCTTGTGGTCCAGAATCTTCACCAGCAAATCGCGAAAATCGGCACAACTGTGCAACGGCCCCCGTAACAAATTAACCACCACCAACTCCGCCCAGGTCATCATCTGCACGGCCTCGGGACGGATAATGGTCATTTCGCCGGTCCGCGCCTCCGGCAACCGGGTCGTATCGGCATCGAACACCATTGCCGCGTCGGATTTCCGCAGTTCGAATCCCTGCATCAGCAATACTTCCTCCAGAATATCCGGACGGCTTCCGGCCCCGGCAATCCAATGGGCCGGCAACTGATTATTCCGGATATCGTTCATCATTTCCGGAATCAGCGGTTCCAACAGTTTGAGCGGGATATTGGCGCGAAAAATAGCGTTCGGCCAGCAGGACGGAGAAGCGTCAACCCAGGAAAAGTGTTTTCCTTTATAGCATTTCCGCTGCGCGGCAGCCGCCAGCGTCAGATAAAACTCCGCCTGATTCTCTTCTGGAATCACGGCGTATTGTTGAAAATTCATTCAGCCTCCCCGCTACCTTTCTTCAAAGCATAATACCACGATCCTCAAAATACAAGCCTGACAATCCCGAAATCGGCCCTGGCCCCAGCCCTCACGGCAACAAGTCGACATCGTCCCGCCGCACCCGGAACGTCCGCGGCGCCACGCCGACCGTCTGCTTAAACACGCGGGAAAGATGGAAGGCATCGCAAAAACCGCATTTTTCCGCCACCGTATTCAGCGAGTCCGCCGTATGTTCCAGCAACTTTCTGGCTTTGGCCACCCGCTGCAACGTAATCCATCGCGCCGGCGGCATCCCGGTAACCTCGCGGAACAGATGATGGCAACTCACCTTGCTGACGGTCAGCAACGCGGCCAGTTCTTCCACCGTCCAATGCCGTTCCGGCTCGGCCGCAATCCGTTCCAACACCGGCTGAAGCAGTTCCCGCCGATAGTCGTAAGGATTGCTCAATTCCGGCGGATACGCCTGCAAAAAACGGGCGGTCATTTCATACAGCCAGGCCAATGCCCGGCACCGCTCCGCCAGCCCCGCCGACAACAGTTGTCCCGGCAATTCCCGCAACCGCTCCTCCCAACCTGCTTCGGACGGCAACACCATCACCCCCGGATGCCAGCGGGCAAACAGATTCGAACCCGACGTCAGCTCCGGACGGTAGCGACACCAACACCACGTCAACGCCTCCCCGCAGCCATAGCGAAATTCTTCGCCGCCCGGTGCCAGATACAGCTGACCGGGCCGCAACTCCTGACGGTTGCGCCGCCCGGATATTTCGCCATGACCGGACAGCGGCAATAACAGTCGAGCCCAGCCGTCGCCGGGACATTCGCCCTGCCGTCCCGCCGCCAGTCGTCCCACCGCCGCCCGGTCCGGAACAATGATCAGATTTTCCCTGTTGCCCGCCATATTGAAGCCGCCGGTTGCGTTTAACATTTGAACCAGAACATATAGGCCAGCAGCAGGATGGCCAGCAGATACGTCAGCCAGCCGATCTTCCGCCCCTGCCCGCTCAGCAATTTGACAATCGGGTAAACGATGAAGCCCAACAACATCCCGTCGGCAATGCTGTTGGTAAACGGAATGCCGATAATAATCAGAAACGCCGGGATCGCTTCGCTGTAGTCATCCCAAGTCACCTTGGCCGCGCTTTTCAGCATCATCGCGCCGACCACGATCAGCGCCGGCGCGGTAATCGGCATATACTTGGCCACCGCCCCCACCAGCGGCGAGAAAAACATGGCCACCAGAAATCCGATCCCGACCACGATTGCGGTTACGCCGGTCCGGCCGCCGGCTTCCACCCCGGTCGCGCTTTCGATGTACGCCGTTACCGTGCTGTGCCCGGCCACCGCGCCCACCATGGTGGCGGTGGAGTCGGCGGCAAAAATACGGGTGGAATTCGGGAGTTCGTCGCCCTTCATCAGACTGGACTGCGTGGCCACGCCGATCACGGTCCCCAGCGTATCGAACAGAGCCATAAACGTAAAAATCACGATCAGCGGCAACAGCAAATGAAAATGTCCGAATACGCCGGCCAGATCGGCATGCCCGATCAACGGCAGCGGATTGGCCGGCAGTCCCACCGGATTGACCAGCTTGATCTCGCCGCAGCACAGCGCCGCCACCGCCGCCACCAGAATTCCGATCAGAATCCCGCCGCGAATCTTATACATATGCAGCACCACGATCGTCACCAGACCCGCCAGAAAAACCCAGATGGCCGGATTGTGCAGGTTGGCGCACATGGCGAAATGTCCGCTTTCAATCTTGATGATCTGACTGTTTTCCAGCCCCAGCAACGCAATGAACAAGCCAATCCCGGCGGCAATCGCATATTTCAGACTGGGACTGATGGCATTCATGATGAACCGGCGGACGTTCAGAAACGAAATAATCGCAAAAAGCACCCCGGACACCAGAATCACCCCCAGTCCGAGCTGCCAGGCGGCAACATCTCCGACCTTGCCACCGGTCGCCGCGGCGCACAGCGGCAACAGACTCAGCACAAACAAGAAATTTTCCCCCATCCCCGGCGCCAGCCCGACCGGAAAATTCGCCACCAGCCCCATCAGCAGACAGCCGAACGCCGATGCCAGACAAGTCGTCGTGACCAGCATGCCGAAGTCCATGCCGGTCTGAAAATTGAACATCTGGCCCGACATGATTGCCGGTTGCAGAAAAATAATGTAGGACATGGCGGCAAACGTCGTAATCCCGCCGCAAACTTCCAACCGCCAAGTCGCGCCGCAGGATGAAAAATCAAAAAAACGTTCCAGTTTCGACCACATTTTTTCGTCAATGCCTTTCTCGTTTGAATTTCCGATAAAATCGAACGCTCATAAAATAGAACGATATCCCGCCGATGCCAATCCGGTTGAGATTGAAATCGAGTCTTTTGCCTCTATATTGTCGAGCTGACGAAAGTCTCAAATCGAGCTTCCGGGGAGAAACCCCGAAAACTTCTCAAAGTTTTCGGGGTTTCTCCCCGGAAACACACCTTATGACACCCCGGTATAACAGGGAAAAAGGATGAACGAAGCAGTAAAACCGCGGCGAGTGCTACTGGAAATTGCCTACGACGGCACCGACTATCACGGCTGGCAGATGCAGCCGAACGGCACGACTGTTCAGGAAGTATTGCAGCAGCGCCTGGCCAAGCTGTTCGCCCTCCCCGATATCCGGGTTCACGGGAGCAGCCGGACCGACACCGGCGTTCACGCGCTGGGTTTTGCCGCGCATGTCACGCTGCCGGAAAGCCCCTATATACCCTTTGCCAATCTGCAAAAAGCACTGAACCGGAGTCTCCCGGTCGACATCCGCATCCGGTCGGTTACGGAAGTAGCGGACGATTTCCACGCCCGTTTCGATGCGCAGGGGAAAGCCTATACCTACGTGATCAACCGCGGCGAACAGACGCCGTTCAACGCCCGTTACAGCTGGCAGCTGCCGGAATTTTCCGATCTGCCGGCCGCCCGCGCCGCGCTGGACCAGCTGACCGGCACCTATGACTTCAGCGCCTTTGCCGCCGAAGCCGATACCTATGAAAACACGGTCCGCACCATCTACCGGATCGATTTGCAGGAGTTCGGCTCCTACCTCTGCGTCACTTTCGTCGGCAACGGCTTCATGTATAAAATGGTCCGCAGCATCATGGGCGGCATCGCCGCCGTCGGCATGGGCAAAATTCCGGTCGGGGAAATCGTTGCCATCCGGGAAAGCCGACACCGTACCGCCCGCATCGAAACCTGTCCGCCGCAAGGCCTTTTTCTGATGAAAGTATTTTATCGGGAGGCCGACCTTCACGCATTCCGGCTCGAACAGTTGCCCCTGCTCCATTGACGGTATCGAAAAGTTGAAAAATCGCTTTCGACCGGCTATCTTAATCCGATACTCAAATCAATTGGCGGAGATGCAAACGGTGGTTACCGACGACGATGACGAAGCGGCCATGAGCAAGTTTGAAATGGATCTGGCTTTCCTCGGACGGGAAGTGGAAAAAAACAGCGAATTCATGTTCGAATTGCAAAAACAGATCGATACTCTGCGCGATTCCCTGCGGGAGATCAAAGCGCAACTCGACCAGGATGGCGAACCCGTAACGGATCGGAAGCCGCCGCATTACTGACATCGGCACTATCACATCAGGTTTATCATGAATCAGCAGTTCCTCGACATTACGCAACCGCAGGATATCCGGCAGGTCGCCGTACTGGCCGCCGCCATCTGGCCGCACTGTTACGGCTCTATTCTCGCCCCCGGCCAGATCGAATACATGATCGCCGAGATGTACAGCGAAAAAACCGTCCGGGCGGAACTTCAGGAAGGCATCGTCTACCGGCTACTGCAGGTGGACGGCGTCCCCTCCGGCTTTATTTCCTATGGTCCGGTGGAACCGGGAATTCTGAAAGTGCACAAACTTTACCTGCTGCCGAAACTTCACCGCCGCGGTCTGGGACGACTGATGATGGACGATGCCGCCGCGTACGGTCGCGCCCACGGATTCAAGCAACTCCATTTGAACGTGAACCGGAACAATGCGCCGGCCATTCAGTTTTACCGCCATTACGGTTTTACGGTGGCGGAAGAAAAGAAACAGGATATCGGCCACGGTTATTTCATGGACGATTTCATTATGAGTTATTCGTTATAAGTGTAAAAAGTAAGGTAAAGAATCATGATTTACGACTGTCTTGAAAATTTGTCGCTGATGCCGTTGCCGACCCCGATCCGCAAAAAAATCGCGGCGTTCCTCCGGAAAGCCGCCGAACTCCCGGACGGCAAGCATGAAATCGACGGCAGCAAAGTCTATGTCAATCTTTCCCATATCACCACCAAACCGCTGGAAGAAGGCGTGTTCGAAGCCCATCGGAAATATGCCGATATCCAGATTGTACTGGAAGGCGCCGAACAAATCGGCATAACCCAATATCCCGAGTTGGACGTCAAAACGCCTTACAGCGAACCCAAGGATGTAGTGTTTTACGAACCCCGGACGCCGGAATATTCCGAAGTGGCCATGCGTCCGGGTTATTTCGTGCTGCTGCTGCCGCAGGACATTCATATGCCCTGCCTCGCGGTAAAGGATCCGCAGCCGGTCCGGAAAGCCGTCGTCAAAGTGGCGGTCGAACTTTTCGGATAACCTGAGCGGAGGGAGAAAAAACTGCCGGAGAAAAGCAAACTAAACTCCGGCAGTCCGTCTGGGAAATCTTTATTGCATCAATTGCCGTAGCAATTCAATACCATCGGAGGGATGAGACCCGGAATCGGAAGCAGCAACAGCAGCTGCGGAAGTTGTGCCTGCGTCATTCAGCAACGAAGCAAAATCGATATAGTCATGCCCTTCCCGAGCCAGCAGATCCATTTTTCGACATGACTGCACATTCACCGTTTGAACGGCATTACCCGTGTTCAGAAAGCCGATCATATTGACAACTCCTTTTGTCAATTATCATTCTTCATTCTCTGTTATCGGCAGCCGTCGGAAAAAATTTAGACGTGATGTCAAAACGTCATCACGCGACTGAGAATCTGGCCGTCGTCAATACACCCCAGCAAACTATCTTTTTCATCCACCACGTACACACAGGGGAACTTCTGCACCGACAGCGCGAACAGCACCTCCAGCAACGTAGCTCCGGCCGGAAGTCGGCAAAAACGATCCGTCATCACGTCCCGCGCCGTCATCCGGTCCTCGGTGGTAAAATATTTTTCGAACGGATCGGAATCGTAGCCGAACCCGACATTTTGAGTTCGGTTGCAATATTCCGGAAGGCCGAAGCGGAAAAGTGTTTCGCCGGAAATTTCGCCCAGAATCCGCCCCGCCCCATCAACTACCGGGACCGAATTTAAATTCCGGGATACCATCAACTGCGTCACTTCGCTCACCGGCAAGTCCGGCTCGACCACCCACGCCGGTTTCCGCATCACATCCCGCGCCGTCAAGCCGCCGCCCGCCGTCCCTTCCTCCCGGCAGAGAATCGCCAACACCTGCTCGCCGGCAGTCGCTCGACGCAAGGCAGCCGCAGCCTCCGGTTTGGCAAATACCCGGGCAATCTGCGCCACGGCTTTCAGCGCCAGCGTCGGTTTCTTTTCCGGGGCCAGCACCAGACAGGCCACCGTCACCGGCCGGTGGTCGAAACTGCCATAATCCAGCGCTTCGGACAACAGCGCCAACCCGATGACGATCGTATCCAATTCAGCCAGACGGGCATGGGGAAAAGCAAAGCCATCGCCGATCCCGGTATTGCCCTGGCGTTCGCGTTCCGTGATCGCCCGATAGACTTTTTCGGCATCAAAACCAATGGCACGGAGGGCGGGATGAACGGACACCGCCCGCGCCAAGTGCTGAAACAAATCATCTTTGGCGGACGGCCGCAAGCCAATAAGAATCGCTTCCGGATGCAAATCATCTGCGAGAGACATGATGCCACCTCATGTTGAATAACTTGAGAAATAGCATATCACCGGATCGCCGGAAGCGCCAGACTGAAAAACGGTTATTTCGTCTTGATTTTGACGTCCAGTTCGCGGAACCGTTCGATCAGTTCGCCGCGCAACGGTTCGCTCAGCAGGAAATCCAACAACGGCTTTTCCTTGCCCAGATAAGCGATTTTCATCAGCAGATTCAAGTGCGAACGCATGTTCGGGCAGCAGGGCAGAAAAACCACCTGAACCGGCTTGGCGTCAATGGCGCCCCAGTTCAACGGCCTGCTCAGAAAGCCCAGCGTAACCTGCGATTTTTCCATTTGCGGATACGGAAAACGCATATGCGGCACCGCAATGCTTTCGCCGATGCCGGTCGGCGCCAGGGATTCCCGGACCGTTACCGCTTCCAGAATGTAGTTCCGATCGACATTGTCGGGAATCGGCATGAACGCCACCAGGTTGCGGATCACTTCCACCGGCGTATTGCCTTCCACTTTATAAAAAATGCCCCCGCGTTCAATCGCCGAGGCCAGCATGTTGTCGCCTTCGCTGGTTTCCGATTCCTTCAGCAGTTCCGGAGAAATCTTCAAACGCGACGCCCCCGCCCATTGCAGCAGTTCGTGGCGGAAAAAGCGATATTGCCCGCCCACTTTATGAAACGGAATGTTATTCGACGCTATCCAACGATAAATCGTCTTTTCCGATACCGATAACAAATCCGAAGCTTCTTTAACTGAAAGGCTCATGGTTCCATTTCCCGTTTGTCTTAAATTATCTCATATGGTAGACAACTTTAGACATAAGATAATTTATTGAACAACAATGTCAATAGACTATGTCCGATATTTTCCGAAAAATTTATTTTTCCCCCTCAAAAAAATACCAAGAATAAAGAGGAAGACGGAAATCACACGTCTTGGAAAACGGGGTGAAAACACGGAACACGTTGAAAACCGCATGCTTTTCCCCGCTACGTGTTGTGGAACTTTCTACTCAGAAGGGGAAACCGTTGTCTTTGACCTGCACGGGAGCGGTTTGCACCGGCGGTTTCGCCTGTCCCTGCCGGGAGAGGCCTTCCACCACGATGGATCGCAACGGACGCACCGGGCAGACATGCTCGCAGGCCCCGCAGCCGACGCAAAGCGACACGTCGGTCACCGGAATCCGCAGCCCGTCCTTCCACGGTTTCATGACCACCGCGCCGGTCGGACAGTGTTCCGCGCAGGCGCCGCAATCGGCCTGACATTGAGTCACCACGCACCGGTCGGCAAAATACTTGACCCGGCCGATCTGCGTCACGTGCTTCTGCGCCACGGTCAACGGTCGGAGCGCGCCGGTCGGACAGGTATTCGAACACGCCGTACAATCAAACTCGCACTTGCTGGCGCCAAAGTCAAGATGAGGCAACATAATTCCACCCGCGCCATACTGCAACAGCGCCGGACGAATCACCTTGCTGGGACAATTTTCCACGCACAAATAGCATCCCACGCAAGCCGCCGCCAGCCGGTCGAAATCGCCCGCGCCGGGAGGCATGATCGGAAACTCCGCCGGAGGCTTCTGCTGTTGAAAATGCAGCGACGGCAACAACACCGTCCCGGCGGCCACCGTCCCCGCCGCCGCCAGAAATTGACGCCGTCCCGGACTGATGGGCACCGTCTCCGCCGGCGAATTTTCCGGCCGGCGCTCCGGTAAGTCCAGACGCGGACGGAAATAGCGCCGGGTCCAGTGCAGACCGTTGAACTTGCAGAAAGCGGCGCAGTTGCCGCACAATACGCAGCGGTCAAAATCCAGCGTTCGGGTAGCCGCGTCGATGCAGCCGGCATTGCAGTGATTCAGACACTGCCGACAGTGTTTGCACGCGGTCGGCGCAAACTCCAGTTTATACCAGGAAATCCGGCTCAACAGGCTCAAAAACGCCCCGACCGGACACAGCGAATTGCAATAAATCCGGCCCCAGCGCCAAACCGCCAGCGCCAGCAGCAACAACATCCCGGCCGCCACCGCCGTCACCCCCCAGACCGGCAGCACATACGCCACCGGAAACAGTGCGCTGAAACGGCCGTCGCCCGCCGTCTGCACGGCCAGATTGTTGCCGGCCACCAGCCCCGGTTTGAACAGCAAAGACAACGTCCGCCCGGTGATGGCATACGGGTCCAGCAACAGCAACGGCAGCGCCACGCCCAGCGCCACGCCGCCGATCACCACCATCAATACCGCATAGCGCACCACCCGCAGGGACGGCAGCGGACGGGATTCCCGTTTCCGCAACCGAAGTTTCTGCAAGATCCACCCCAGCAGATCCTGACCAATGCCCAGCGGACAGAACATGGCGCAATAGACGCGCCCGAATAACAAAGTCACCAGAATCACGATCCCGGCAGCTACGGCCGTCAGTCCCGCCGGATGACCAAGAAAACGCAGCACCATCGGTCCGGCCTGGCCGGAAGCCGGCCACGACGGCCAATGCGGCATCCAGCCGAAATCGCGGCCGATAAAAATGATGACGGTACTCAGCAATACCGCCGCCCCGATCCAGATTCGAAAACTTCTCCAGCGTTGAAAAAATGTTTTTTTCACCCGCCGACTCCCTTTTTAAACGGTCACTCGTTTAATCGGCAGTTTGGCCGGATCGATCACGCCCAGGCCCATGGCCGCCGCGCATCGCAAATGCGAAATCCGCTCCGGTTGCAAACCGAGAATCCGGGCCGCCACCGCATCGATACCGACAATATCCGTAGAAAGCAACTGGTATTTGACCAAACGCACATCGCCGGGGCCCACCCCGCGGGGCCCGTGCGACGGCATAATCCGATAGGCGTCGACAATATTCAGCGCCGGACGGATTTTCGTGATGAAGTCGGCAATGCACTGGCCGAGATCGTTCTGGTGCCAATATCCCCGGTCCCAGTTGACGCCCATCATATTTTTCATCGCGCAAGTCATCGTGGCGCCGCCATGGGATTTCAGAATCGGCACGTTGATGAAAACATCGCTGTCGAGAATCAGCTCATGAACCATGTCCTGATGCAGCCGCTTGCCGTCGGGAATTTCAATTTTCCGATAACTGCCGGCGCTGTTGCCGGAAACCATGGTCGCGCCGGCCGCCTTGGCCGCTTCGGCAATGCCGCTGTGTTCATAACAGTTTTTCCAGTTGTCGCAGGTATGATCGAAAACCGAGACTTTGGCGGCGCCGGCCCGGAAGCAGTCTTCGACAATCGCTTTCACCAGGTCCGGGTTGGTATTGGCGGCCAGTTCCGGCGGCTTGTCCCAGCCGATATTCGGCTTCACCACCACGCTCTGCCCAGGATGGACAAAGTGGCCCATGCCGCCCAGCAACGCAATGCCCTTCCGATACATGGTGACCGGATCGCCGCCTTTCACCGCAATGATCTCGGCTCCGGCGGCCTCGCCGGCACCTTCCGTCGCCGCCTGCAAATGAGGTAAGCCGATCCCGGCGGCAACGCCGGCCAACATCGAAGTCTTCAGAAAATCCCGTCTTTCCATAACTGACTGATCCTCCTGCGCTAAGCGCGAATGTTCCGGAGTCGCGGTTTACTGAAAAATACCGTATTCTTGATTAAAAGCAATGTGCCGAAGGTACTTTTTTTACCGGATTTCCGCTATGGTTTTTGCTCGCCGGTAATCGCCGTCACCAGCACGGTTGCACCATGAGCGCTGACCAGATCCAGCGTCTTCACGACGCCCGCACGGCGTAATGTCAATGCCTTGTGAAACAACGTCACCCGATCCCGGCACGGCGAAGGCACCGTAACGCCGATTGGCGATTGCTTCGGAGTCCGCAGATCGGCCAGGTCGGACAAATCCTCCTGATACTTCAAGACGAAAGACTCACTGTTGCCGTCGCCGTAATGCACATTCACCGTCAACACCGGCGTACCCGGCGGCAAGCGGGTCCCCGGCGCACAGCCCAGCAACAAATGAATCTGATTCCATTCGTCCGTGCTTCCCGTTTCCAAATCTTTCAATTCCGCCGGAAATTGTCCGTGATCGCGCAAAACGATCAGCCCGCACTGGTTGTTCTGGGCCGGATCGAGAATCCGGAACGGCGTCCGGTCGGACAACAGATCGCCCGGCGGCAACATCCGCAGATCGCAGCCGCCGCGATCCTGAAACGCCCCGTCATGGTCGCCCATGCCGTCGTCGCTGAACCCGAAATTGACGACCGAATGCAAGTCCACCGGCACAAAATGCTGCCAGTCGGCCGCTGCGGCCGGTTGCAATTCCGGTAAAAGGGATATCTCGATTTTCCGCTCGGCCCCGATCGTCAACGCTCCTTCGCGCAGCGACTGCATCCATTCGGCATCGGTCAGTTGACCGCTGAAATGGATGTATTGCGGAACGCCGGTAAACGTCAGCATGGAAAGATTTCCCGTCCCCGGATTGCCGTAGAGATCGAAACTGCGGTTGTTCCGCAATTCTTTCACCAGCATCAGATCCGCCGTTTCCCCGCCGCGCAGCTGTTCCAACCAGCCCACGGCAACAACCGACGATTCGCTGCGCCGGAATAAATAAAGGTGAAGCCGGGGATGAATTTCCGGATTGCCGAAGTAAACGGCATTTTCCAGCATCTGCCGACCGGCCGCCAGCGCCGCCACCGTAGCCGTCGGCGTACCGTCGAACTCAAACGGCGCGGGACCGTAGTTGACGCCGCCCGGCGTCAACGGCAAGAAGACCTTGACGTTCCAGACATTGTGCAACGTCAGCACCCGGGCAGCCACCGCGGCCTGTTCCTGAGGGGACGGCACCGGCAGGTCATGATAATGGATCCGGTCCGGATACGCGGCCGCCGTATACATGGTGGCCGCCGGAATGAACGAGGCATCCGTATTCCAGATCGGAATATCGATCCGGTCGCACTCCTGAAGCAAATTCCGCAACGTGGCAAACCAACTGTCGAACCGCTTTTCCGGATTGGCCGCCGTCCGATTCCCGGTACAGGGCATATGCAGCGACATGACGTCCATATATTCGACCGCCCCCAGCCGCAAAACCTCCCGGTAAAAACGATCCCCGTCCAATTCGGACGGCCCGCAGACCCCGACGATCTGCGCATCCGCATCGAGTTCGCGAATCGCCGTCGCCGTATCTTTCAGCAGCTCGAAATACTTCTGCGGCTCGTTGCCGAATACCCGAGACGCGTCATCGTAGATTTCCCAATAGTGAATATGGTCCTTCGTCGCCCGGACCAGCGGCACGACGTAACTTTCCAGCCACCACTTTTTCCAGGCGGAAAACCCGGCATCCGTCAACTGCGCCGGACGGATCGGCGCCCACAGACACCCCAGCGGATTCAAATGCAGTCGACGTTCGAAATCCCGCGCCGCCCGCAAGACGTCCACATTGGGTTTGCCGTCTTTAAATGCATACGGATAACGAGTATCGCCGAGCCCTCCGGCGCGCCGTCGCCAACTGACGCCCGCCCCGGTCAGCAATTCCGGACACTGTTCGCCGCCGGTCGCCCCCAGCATCCCGTCGCCGGTCGTTTCGATGACCGGCGGCAGAACACACCAGACGGTTTCGCCCCAGGCATTGTTGAACCGGTCGGTAACATCCAACCGGTAGGCCCCGGCGTTTTGCAGATAAACCAGATCGTGCGGCATCAGAATGCCCCCGACGCTGTGGAAATCCTCCCATACCAGACGTCCGAAAGCATCGAATAACCGGGCATCCGCTTTGCGGGCAATCACCTGAAGCCGGTACGCCTGACCGGCCGCCACCCAGGTCAACGGGCGATGATTCTGTTCCGGACGCTGCAACGTCAACCGGACTCGCCCCGCCGCCGGAACTTCAGCCCGAGGGACAACCTCGGAAGACAGCGGCAGAATCACATCCGGATTGTATACTGCGGCGGAGAGCAAGTCTCCGGCCAATAGTAAGCCGACGGCAGTCAACAACCTCAGGCTCCAGCAGCCTTTCATACCGTCTACTCCCGAATTATTCAGCAAGAAAAAATTACTATAAACGTTTTCCGGCGTTATTTCCAGCCGCAATGGGAAGTTTCGTTCCGCAGTCTCGATCAGCGTTCAAACCATCAAAACGTTATTCGGCGCTTTCCGTTCGTTGAAACGGTCCGCCATCCAGGTCGCCATAAATTCTTTGATCCCGCTCAACGCGAATTCATCGGGATTCCATTCTTTTTCCAGCAACATCGGAGCATAGGCTTCTTTGAACGCATAAAATACCGACGGCACCTTTACCCCGCCGTCCAACACCACCTGTTCGTCGGTCCGAATATAATAATCGCCTTCGAACTGGTCGAGCAATGCCATATCCGCCGGATTGATATTGAAATACAGCACCCCGCGAACACGCCCCTTCCCTTTCACCGCCGCCGGAAAGGTTTCGCCCCGAATCTGCAACCGGCGATATCCGTCCAATTGCGCCCGACAGGAAATATAATGCCCGCTTACCACCTTTTCCCAGACAGTCGGATACATCAGCGAGCCATAGGCGAATACATTCAAATTTGTCATCTTTTCGTCGACCTTTACAATTTTGCCACCCATCTCCAACCCCGTCCCTACCTCAGTTACTGCATTCGAACCGGAACTCCGATGCAGTTAACCTGCCAGGACTTGGCTACAGACTGCGGCAAAACATCTTATCGGAGCAATTCTAATGTAATGGGCATTTCGAAAAATGCAATTGTCAATCGCGAGGAAAGTCTATTATCGATAAGAAGTTAGTCGTTCTGAATTCCCCATTTTCCAGACGTACTTCCGGAAAGAGCCCCGCCAACATGGGAAAGTTTTTACATTTCTTTTCCGCCGTCCTGATTTCGCATGCCCCGCTCCCATGAAAAATCCGCCGGAACAACGTTGCATTTTCGCATCCGACGACATATATTGTCTCTCCTCAAAACCAGATGACATAAGGTAATATGAAAAGCAAGTCTGAGAAAAATCGTCATTTCGTCTACACCGTCAGTCTGGGATGTCCCAAAAATTTCGTCGATACCGAAGTGATTGCCGGCAGTATGGTCGTGGCCGGATTCGGGTTGACTTCCGATCTGGATGAGGCCGATCTCTATCTGCTCAACACCTGCGCTTTTCTGCCTTCGGCCCGCGCCGAAGCGGAAGAATATCTGGCGGATGCTTCCGCCTGGAAAGCCAAGGCCCCCAAGCACCGGAAAATTGTGGTTTCCGGTTGTTTGAATCAGTGGGACACCGACCGGATTTATCCGGCCCGCTATCCGCAAGTGGATCTCTGGGCCGGTATCAACGACGTCGCCAAACTCGGGGAACGGCTGGCCGTCCTCTTCCAGACTCCGGCCACTCCCGGGCTCGTGGAAATTCCGGACTATCTTTATGATGAAACCACGCCCCGGCTGCAATTGACGCCGTCGCATTACGCCTATATCAAAATCAGCGAAGGTTGCGATAACCGGTGCAGTTATTGCAGTATTCCCAAGATCCGCGGTCGACTGCGTAGCCGCGGCTGCGATTCCGTTGTCAAGGAAGCGGAAAATCTGCTGGCCGGCGGCGTCAAGGAATTGATCGTGATCGGACAGGATATTACCGCGTTCGGGCATGATCGCGGCCATGCGGAACTGTCCGCGCTGCTCCGGCGGCTGGACGCCCTCCCCGGCGATTTCCGGTTGCGGCTGCTCTATACCCATCCGGCCCATTTTACGCCGGAACTGGTCGACGTGTTCGCGTCCGGAAAACATCTGCTCCCGTATCTGGACATGCCCCTGCAGCACATTGCCGACCGCATTCTCAAGGTCATGGGCCGAAAAGTCGGCCGTCCGGAAATCGAAAAACTGTTGCGCGAACTACGCGCCAAAATTCCCGGACTGGGACTTCGTACCACGTTCATCACCGGGTTTCCCGGCGAAACCAATGCGGAATTTCAGGAACTCTATGATTTTGTCCAGGCCCAGCGGTTTGAACGGATGGGCGTTTTCACCTATTGTCCCGAACCGGAAACCGCCGCTGCCCGCATGGCGGACCAGGTGCCGCAGGAGCTCGCTGCCAGCCGACGGGACCGGCTGATGGAATTGCAGGCCAAGCTCTCGCTGAAGTTCAATCAAGCCCAGATCGGCAAAGTCTGGCAAGTCATGATCGATGCGCCCGCCGACTCCGAGGGCTATCTGGGGCGGACTTATCTCGATACGCCGGAAATCGACAACTGCGTCATGGTCCGGACCCGTTCGAAACTGGAACCCGGCGCCGTTATTCCGGTGACCATCACCGCCGCCGACGAGTACGATTTAACCGGCAAACCCGCCACGACAGCATAGGAAAGGCAATCGCACGATGAATCTCGCCAATCAAATCACCATCGCCAGAATCGTCATGGTCTTCATTTTCCTGTTGCTGGCCAACGTGGAACCCAATCGCCTGTTCTCCGTCGAAGCCACCCGCTGGGCGCATCTGATTGCCTACGGGTTCGGCATCCTGGCCGGACTGACCGACCTGATCGACGGCTGGATCGCCCGCCGGTTCAACATGATTACCGACTTCGGAAAACTGCTGGATCCGCTGGCCGACAAAATCTTCATTACCGCCACCTTCATCATGTGCGTGGAACAAAATCTGATGCCGGCCTGGATCGCCGTCGTCGTGATCTCCCGCGAATTTCTCGTGACCGGTCTGCGGACGCTGGCATTGCAGCACAACCAGGTCATTTCGGCCGACCGCTGGGGCAAATTAAAAACGCTGTCGCAAATGCTGATGCTGCTGATTGCCGGCGCGTCGTGGAACGACTTTCTCAATCTCAAGACCGACACTTTCCTCGGCTATCGTTACTGGACGCTGTGGACGGTGTTTCTGTGGGCCATCGTGTTGGTGACGGTCTTTTCCGGCGTTCGGTATTTCTATTGTCACCGGGCCTTGCTGACCAAACGCCAGATTTGAAAAAGACGGCAAAATTTGCCGGGTCCCTAACTTGCTTTGTCGCGTTGACGCTTATATATTTTGAAACGAGATGACTTTAACGGCTGGACAAAGAACGTATGGAAGAATTCTGGGACCAGGAAGAAGTATTGGCGGACCTCCCCGAAAACGACGGTACCGAGCATCTCGATTCGCTCAAAATCTATCTCCGGCAAATCAGCCAGAATAAATTATTGACCCAGGACGAGCAGCTGGAACTGACCGCGTTTATCGGCGATGCCTCCATGGAATTGCGTCGCCATGTCTACCAGTTCGGCTTCGTGCTGCTGGAACATCTCAAACTGCTGAGCGAATGCGACGAAGAAAATCTCAACGATTATTTTCCGCCGTCTTCCCTGCTGGGCGATCACGACAACCTGCTGTCGCCGGAAGTGTTTCTCACCCAAATTCCCGCTTGGGCCAAAGAAATCAAACAAGCGTACGAAATGCTGTCCAAGACATGGAACGCACACTCGCCGGAAGTGAACGCCTGCCGGGAGCGCGCCGCCGCTCTGATGCTGCGTTATCCGATCACCAATGACTTTGTCCGGGAATGGTATGACGTGGCCATCGAATATTCCCATCTGACCCGGGAGCAGATCAATCGGCTGATCGCCGGAGAAGCGTTCCAAATGTCGGACGGACAGACAGAACTGCTGGAGAAAAAACTGTTGATGCCGGCCGATGCGTTTCTGGCGCTTCTCCAGAATACCGAAGAACACCGGAGAAAAGTGGAAGCCGCGCGGAAACAGATGCTGGAAGCCAACTTGCGGCTGGTCGTCAGCATCGCCAAAAAATATCAGAACCGGGGGCTCCCGCTGATCGACCTGATTCAGGAAGGCAATATCGGACTGATGAAAGCGCTGGACAAGTTCGACTACCGGCTGGGGCATAAATTCTGCACCTATGCCACCTGGTGGATCAAACAGTCGGTCAATCGCTCCATCGCCGATCAGTCGCGGGTAATCCGCATTCCCATTCATATGATCAATACCATTAACGCCATCAATGCCGCCGAACAGCGTTTCATTCAGGAAAACGGCCGCGAACCCGGCGTGGAGGAACTGGCCGCCAAACTGGATATGCCGGTATCCCGCGTCAGCGCCATCCGCAAAATGGCCCGGCAGCCGCTGTCGCTTCAGGCCCCGATCAGCAACAGCGAAGAGGAGTCGGCAACGCTGGAAAACGTCATCAGCGATCAGGCCAACGACCCGATTGAAGACATCTCCGCCAAAGTCATCCGGGAAAAACTGTACGAGGCGCTCGGCACCCTGTCGGAACGCGAACAGCAGATTATCATCATGCGCTTCGGATTGAACGGCGAAACGCCGAAAACGCTGGTGGAAGTCAGCAAACATTTCGAGCTGACCCGGGAACGCATTCGCCAGATCGAATCCAAAACGCTGGAAAAACTCCGGGCTCCTGCCCGCCTCAAATTCTTCGACAACATCTTTTCGCTTAAATAACGTCCCCGGCTTCAAGCATCCGGGACCTTAAACGGAGAACAGCATGGAACTCGATTTCATTTACCGCCGCCGGAGCATCCGCAAATTTCATCCGAACCCAAAAATCAGCAATGCCGATTTTCAGGAACTCCTGACCGCCGCCATGAGCGCCCCGTCCGCCTGCGCCAAAGATCCCTGGCGCTTTTACGTCGTCCGCCAGCCCGCCATGCTGGAACAAATCGCGGCGGCGCTGCCCAACGGCAAATTTCTGCCGCAGGCCGGTAACGGGATTGTCGTCTGCGGCGACCTCGACCGGGCGCACGGCAACGAACTTTCCTATATGCTGCAGGATTGCAGCGCCGCCATCGAAAATCTGTTGCTGGCGGCCGGCGTCAAAGGGTTCGGCGCCTGCTGGCTGGGCGTTCATCCTCGCGAAGAACGGGTTGCCGCCCTCAGCCGAATTCTGAAGCTGTCTGACAAAGTCATTCCGCTGGCGGTCATTGCCATCGGCGTTCCGGCGGAACATCAGCCGCCGCGCAACCGCTATCGCGCCGAGGCCGTGCAGTTCATCGATTAAACTCAAGATCCGACCGAGAGGGGAAGATGGCGAAGGAAATTCGCGGCGGTCATTATGTCCGGATTGTCGCCAGCATCGCGCTGGCCTCGTTCATGGCTAAACTGGATATCGATATCGTCAACGTGTCCATGCCGCCCATTATGACTTATTTCCATGCCGACGCCAGTACGGCGTCCTGGGTGGTGTAGGCTATCTGCTGTTCAACTGCGGCGTCATTCTGCTGGCGGGAAAACTGGCCGACCGCCGCCGTCCCGCCGTCCCGCCGTCCCGCCGTCCCGCCGTCCCGCCGTCCCGCCGTCCCGCCGTCCCGCCGTCCCGCCGTCCCGCCGTGATCTGCCGGATCGCCATCGCCACCGCCTTGCCGGATGAAATAAAATAAGGTGGCCGGCAACGCGGGGTAAACGCTGCCGGCCGATTGGGGGAGGTAAGAGGTTAAATCCGTCATGCCGCCGCAGATGGCATCGGTGGCATGACGGTGTGGAGAAGCTTATTTTCCGTAATAGGCTTTGAGATACAGCTCCTTGATTTCGCTGATCAGCGGATAGCGCGGATTGGCGCCGGTGCACTGGTCGTCGAAGGCTTTTTCGCTGAGCACGTCCAACTGGGCGAGGAATTCTTTTTCATCCACGCCGGCTTCCTTGATGCTGTTCGGAATGTTGAGACGTTTCTTCAAAGCGGCGATCGCTTCGATCAGTTTTTCCACCTTTTCTTCTTCCGTTTTGCCGCCGAGGTTCAGGAAATCGGCCACCCGGGCATACCGGTAAATGGCATCCGGATGTTTATATTGAGAGAACGTTCCCTGCTTGGTCGGTTTGTTGGTCGCGTTGTAGCGGATCACGTGTTCCAGCAGCAATGCGTTGGCCAGACCGTGCGGCACATGGAAAGCCGCCCCGAGTTTGTGGGCCATCGAGTGGCAGACGCCGAGGAAGGCATTGGCGAACGCCATTCCGGCCATCGTCGCCGCGTGGTGAACCTTTTCCCGGGCGATTTCGTCCTTGGCACCCATTTCATAGGCTCGCGGCAAATACTTGAACAGCAGCCGGGTCGCCTCCATCGCCATGGCGTTGCTGTATTCGCTGGCGACAATCGAAACGCGGGCTTCCAGACAGTGGCTGAGGGCGTCGATCCCGCCGAAGGCGGTCAGGCTCTTCGGCATATTCATCACCAGCTCGGCATCGCAGATGGCGATGTCGGGGGTAAGTTCGTAGTCGGCCAGCGGATATTTATTGCCGGTGCGTTCGTCGGTGATCACTGCGAACGGCGTCACTTCGGAACCGGTCCCGGAGGTGGTCGGAATCGCCACCATCAGAGCCTTTTTACCGAGTTCCGGGAACTTGAACACGCGCTTGCGGATGTCCATGAACCGCATCGCCACGTCTTCAAAACTCACTTCCGGATGTTCATACATCAGCCACATGATCTTGGCCGCGTCCATCGGCGAACCGCCGCCGAGCGAGATGATCACATCGGGCTGGAACGCATTCATCCGTTCCACGCCTTTTCTGGCCGTTGCCAGCGTCGGATCGGGTTCCACGTCGGAGAAAGCTTCGATTTTGATGCCAAGGTCTTCCAGTGCCTGGATCGTGGTATCGGCGTGGCCGTTGTCTTTCAGAAAACGGTCGGTCACCAGGAAGGCGCGCTTCCGGCCTTTCAGGTCGCCCAGCGCTTCCTGGAGGCATCCGAACTTGAAATACACCTTCGGCGGAACGCGGAACCACAGCATATTTTCTCTCCTTTGCGCGACGGTCTTGATGTTGAGCAGGTGTTTCGGATTGACGTTCTGGCTGATCGAGTTGCCGCCCCAGGAGCCGCAACCCAGCGTCATGGACGGGTCGAGGCGGAAGTTGAACACGTCCCCGATGGCGCCCTGGCTGGACGGCATATTCACCAGAATGCGGCTGGTTTTCAGCTTGGCGCCAAACATTTCGATCCGGTCGTTGTTGCGCGGATTGGTGTACAGTACGCTGGTATGGCCCCGGCCGCCGAATTCCACCAGATGCAAAGCCTTTTCCAGTGCGTCGTTGAAGTCCGCCGCGCAGTAGATGGCCAGCACCGGCGACAATTTTTCGTAGGAGAACGGTTCGTTGACCCCGATGTCCTTGGTTTCGCCGAGCAACACTTTGGCTTCTTTCGGCACGTCGAATCCGGCGAGTTTGGCAATCTTGTAGGCCGGCTGCCCGACAATGGCCGCGTTCAGATGGCCGTCGATCAACAGAATCTTTTCCACTTTCTTCATTTCCGCCGGCGACAGAATGTACGCGCCGCGCTTGATGAATTCGGCCTTCACGTCGTCATAGATGGCTTTCACCACCACCACCGACTGTTCGGAGGCGCAGATCATCCCGTTGTCGAACGTCTTGGACATCAACACCGAGCAGACGGCCGTTTCGATGTCGCAGGTTTCGTCCATAATCGCCGGCGTGTTCCCGGCGCCGACGCCCAGCGCCGGAGAACCGGAAGAATACGCCGCTTTCACCATCCCCGGACCGCCGGTCGCCAGAATCAGGCTGATGTCTTTGTGACTCATCAGCCGTTTGGAGAGGTCCACGGTCGGATTTTCGATCCACCCGATGATGTTTTCCGGTGCGCCGGCCTTGACCGCCGCGTCCCGCATCAGTTTGGCGGCGAGAATGGTGCATTTCTTGGCCCGCGGATGGGGAGAGAAAATGATCCCGTTCCGGGTCTTCAGCGCCAGCAGCGATTTGAAGATCGCGGTGGACGTCGGATTGGTGGTCGGAATAATCCCGGCGATCAGTCCCACCGGTTCGGCGACCTTGATAATCCCGAAGGCTTCATCGTGTTCGATGTCGCCGCAGGTCTTCATGTCTTTATATTTGTTGTAGACGTATTCGGATGCGAAGTGGTTCTTGATCACTTTATCTTCCACCACGCCCATGCCGGTTTCTTCGACGGCGATTTTCGCCAGCGGAATACGGTGGTTGTTGGCGGCCAGCGCGGCGCAACGGAAAATATAGTCGACTTTTTCCTGCGGGAACGTGGCATAAATCTGTTGAGCGGCTTTGACCTTCGCTACCATCGCTTCGAATTCGGCAATTGCTTTTTCAGCGGCAGTGGGGTCAACCTCTTTGGCGGCAGTCGTATTTTTTGCAGCAGTCATTTCACACCTCCGGATATTTAATATTTTTCAACCGTCTTATTCGTAGCATGTCTCCCATGGTCGGAGCATTGCGGCAAATAGTCTTCCTGTTAAATTTCTTTGATGCACCATTGACGTTGAGTTGATTGTTTTGAGCGCGTCTTTCCGGCGCTCCGCCCCATTATTCTTCCGAACACCCGGTTGCCAGTCTGACCATAAAAACCGCCAGACCCGACACCAGGTTTTCATTCTGCACCACCATTCCCGCCGGAACCTTCAGTTTCAGCTGGGAAAAATTCCAGATTCCGCGAATACCGCACTTGGCCAGCCGGTCCGCCACTTCCTGAGCGGCAAACGCCGGAATCGTCAGGACGGCCACTTCGATATGATTATCTTCGATATACCGTTCCAGATCCGTCAGCGCATACACTTTACGACCGTGAATCTCCTGCCCCACCTTGGCCGGATTGTTATCGAAAGCCGCCACAAAATTCAGTCCGCGCTTGGCAAACCCCGGAAACCCCATCAACGCGCTGCCCAGATTTCCGGCGCCGATCAACACCGCCGGCGCATTGCGGTCCCAGCCGATGATGGCCCGGATGCCATTGATCAACTCTTGAATCTGATACCCGACGCGAGGCTTACCGGTAACCTGCGTATAAGCCAGATCCTTGCGCACCTTGATCGAATCGAAATTCAGCGCATTGGCAATGTCGGTGGCCGAGACGGCAGTTCGGCCTTTTTCCGCCATTTCCCGGATCACCCGTAAGTACAGCGGCAACCGCCGAATGGTCGGTACCGGATATTTCTTGACTCCGTCCATGGCTGCCTCCGGTTGATTGTTACTATTTTTTTTAAATATTTTTATATCGATATGTTTTTATCTATTCCACTATTCTATCTCGTCTTTCCCGAATGTCAATCACCATTAAGTAAAAAATTATCGATATTTTTATATCTTGCCTCAAAATGAAAAAATATTTTACGGCGGAACGAACTGCGGAAAATACTTGAAATTCCCCTCGGACGCCGGAAATTCTTGAGCGAACGGCGTCATCCTTCCAATATTCTAAGGCCGCCCACAAAATTTGCAAGCACCATGAATGCCTTCCGTGCTCGACTTCGCCCGACAACTTGTTCAGAGCCTCCACTAAAACTTGACTTGCGGCGGCCGATCAATATATTTGACGTCGGCAGTAAAAACTCATACGGAAACAGGAAGATGGACTCCAATCCACTGGCGACTGCGCCGGAAGCGGCTCGAACATGTTATGAACGGCAGACGGCGCGTCTGCGCGACAACGGATATACCGGCATCCTGCCGGAGTGGACGGCTTTGCCGTGGCATCCGGTTCCGTTGCCGGACGCCCCCTCCGGTTACGGCAAGCAGAAAACGGGGTCGGACAACTTCCTTCCGCCTTCCCCGCCGCCATCCATCAACCAGTCGGCCGAGACTTTTTCCGATTATCTGATCGAAACGGACGGCGATCCCGTCCCCTGGCTGCCGCTCGTTGCGGAAGCCGCCGCCGCCGGACGGCATTGTTACTGGCTGGTCCGGAAAAATCCAGACTGGCCGGCGTTTCTGCAATTACCTATGGCCGAGGTGTTTTTTACCGGAACCACGGTATTGTTTTCTCGCGAGGAACTGGCCGGATATCTGCAGCAATCCGGAGCCTATCTGCCATGGCATCGGGTGGCGGAAACGGCAGCGGAAGTCAATGACCTGGGCAACTGGCTGGAAACCCTGCACCGGCAACGACTGCGTCGCGACGTCCGCCGGGGCAACCGGGTCTTGCTGACCATTGCCATTCCGTCGTTCAATCGCGGTCACCGGGCATATCAGGGCGTTCTCCGCAGTCTGGCCTGCCGGTTCGATGAAGAAATCGAGATTCTGGTATCGGACAACGCCAGTGAAAAATATCAAACCGAATATCGGCGGATCGCCGCCATCGCCGACAGCCGGGTCACCTACCGCCGCAACCCGGAAAACCGCCTGTTCGACGGCAACCTCATGACCGTCATGACCGAGGCGGCCGGAAAGTTCGTCCTGCTGGTGAGCGACGAAGACGCGGTCAACGGCGGCGACCTGGAATATCTGCTGGAGCAACTGCGCGGACAGGAAAACCGGCTGGCGTTTTTACGGACTTCGGTTTCGGCAATCCGTTATTCCCGTCAAGTTTTCCGGCGGGGCGCCGAAGCGGCGACGCACGGCATTCTCCAGAACAATTACCTGTCGGGCGCGGTCTACAACCAAGCCATGTATGGGAACGGCGGCGTGGCCGATTATCTGCGTCGCCATGCCGACAACGAAGTTTGTCGGGCCTATCCCCATCTGGTCATGGACCTGCTGATGTCCCAGCTGGGCGATGTGGAGTTCAGCGATCTGGTGACGTGTTCCCACGGCGAACCGGAGCCGGACGTGGACGTGAGCACCTACCAGACTCCGGAAAAACGGCTGAAACAACATCAAGCTTGGATCGCAATTTTCGGCGACGTGATTGAGCAGTACCGGCTGGATCGGGAAACGGTGGCGGCCATGCTGGTGCTGCTGATTCAGAAAAACTGCTATCTGCTTCAGGTAAATCGCTATTGCGATAAGGAATACCATACCGAAGCATGTTATTTTGACAGTCTGATGGCGTTATATCAATTCGTCGTCACGGATAATTTGCCGCGTTATCGGAAATGGTTCGGCGAAGAACTCCCGGCGGAAGTTCGCCAGCGGATTCGGCTTGAATTCATGCGTGCGTTGCGCAAGGTCAATTTTTGAACAGCGATAACAACAGAAAAGTGGAATAACTATGGGAAATCAGGGGACGGCTGCGGTTCGCGCCGCATTGCGGGAAATCAACGACTTGCGGCGTCAACAGCAATGGCCGGAAGCGGTCGCCGCGTTCGAACGGCTGTTGTCTCAATGGCCGGAGGCGGAAACGGAGTCGACTCCCGGCTTGCGGGCCGATGTCTGCCTGAAAAGTGCCGGACTTTTCCGCCAGTTGGGACATTACGATGCCTGCATCGGCCGTCTGCTGGAAGCGTGTCGGGCCGGACTGGAAGTTCCGCGGCTTCACGAATTTCTGCTCTCGCTGCAAACGGAAGATCAAATTCAACAGGCGCGGACCTGTTATGAAGAACAGAGCAACCGGTGGCGGGACCAGGGATGTTCCCTGGCGTTTCCACCGTTCGACGAACTGCCCTTTACCGTGCTTCCGCTGCGGTCCGGCGAAAACACCTACCTGGTTTTCGACCGGGAACATGGACTGATCGAAGGAACGCCGGAATGGATCGTACAAACCGGGGAAAACGTTTTTTCCGATTATCTGGTCCAGACGGCCTGGAATCTGCCCCGGGTGGCGGAACTGGCGGAGAGCGCGGCCAAGCACCGCCGTCGGATTTACCTGCTGGCCGACGACTGGCCGCGTTTTTGTTCTTTTCTCCAGTTGCCGCAAAAACCGGTTTTCTGGACTACGGTCCAGGCCTTTGCCGATCAGGCGGAACTGTCCGACTACTTAATCCGTACCGGAAGCTATCTGCCCCGGCGGATTCTGGCGGAAAATAACGCGGTCGCCGCAACCTTGGAAACGAGGCTGCAACAGCTCCACGAACAGCGTCTGCGGCGAGATGGACGGAACGGACGGAACGTATTGCTGACCATTGCCATTCCCACTTGGAACCGGGGCCATCGGGCATTACCCAACGTCCGGCAATGCCTCCAGGCGGATTTCGACGAAGAAGTGGAATTTCTGATCTCGGACAACGCCAGCGACAAGTACACGGAAGAATACGGACAGATCGCCGCGATGACCGATGCCCGCGTAACCTATCACCGCAACCCGGAAAACCGTCAGTTTATCGGCAACATCATGACTGTCATGCGTCTGGCCCAGGGCAAGTTTACGCTGCTCGTCAGCGATGAAGACACGGTTCAGGTAAAACATCTGGGCTCGCTGCTGGCCCAGTTGAAAGGCGAAGAACGGCGTACCGCGCTGCTGCGAACTTCCCTACCTTCCCTGCACTATGGGGAATCGCGCCATTCCCGGGGGCATTGTGCCGTTGTCAGCGGAATTCTGCAGAACAACTACCTGACGGGCGCGGTCTACAATACCGCCATGTTTGCCGAATCCGGCGTGGAATCCTATATTCTCAATCACCTCGACAATGCCGCGTGTTTTTTCTATGCGCATATGGTGGTGGATATTTTCATGGCCCAGCACGGCGATATTGCTTTTACGTCCCTGACCTCCTGCAATATGGGCAAAAACGAGGAAGACGTCAGCAAGGAAAATCTGGCGGCATATCAAACCGCGGCCTCCCGGATCGACCAACATCAGGGTTATGTGGAAGTGTTTGCGGATGTGATCCGCAAATATCACCTGCCCCCCGATACCGGGGCCGGAATGCTGCTGATGCTGCTCCAGAAAACCAACGCGCTGCTGATGTTGAACATTTCGCTGGACCCCCAATGCGTCTACTGGCGGGACTACTTCGACTACCTGATGAAGCTCTACCGGCTGATCGAAGATGACAACCTGCCGCGCTATCGGAAACTGTTCGACCGCGAATTTCCGCCGGAATTCCACGATCTGATCCGGGAGTTTTTTCTCACCTGCATGCAACGGATCGACTGGCAAAAAAAAGACGCGAACGACTCGGCAACCGCCCCGGCGGTTTTCACGGGCGACACCAAGTAACGCGATGCCGGCGGACGGAGATTAATTTGTTTCCGCCGCCGGAGCCGCGAGAATGGCATCGATCTCGGCCAGTTCTTCTTTGCTGAAAGTCAGGTTGTTCAACGCCGCCACATTTTCTTCGATATGTTCCGGACGGCTGGCTCCCAACAGCGCCGACGTGACGACCGGTTGCCGCAGCACCCACGCCAGCGCCATCTGGGACAGCGACTGCCCGCGGGCCTGAGCCAGCCGGTGGAGTGCCTGAATCTTATCCTGATGCTGCTGGACCTGCTCCGGTTTCAAAAATACGCTGGTCCCCGCCGCCCGGGAATCGGACGGAATGCCGTGGAGATACCGCGAGGTCAGCAAGCCCTGAGCCAGCGGACAAAAAGCGATCAGCCCGATTTTTTCTTTTTTCACCGTTGGAAACAGTGCCGTTTCCGGGTCGCGATGAAACATGCTGTAGCGCTGCTGATGAATCAGACAGGGCGTTCCCTGTTTGCGCAGCAGAGCGCAGGCTTGCGCCGTGGCCTCCGCCGGATAGTTGGAGATGCCGACGTAAAGCGCCTTGCCCTGCCGGACCGCCTGCGTCAGCGCGCCCATGGTTTCTTCCAACGGCGTCTCGGGGTCGTAACGGTGGGAATAAAAGATATCCACATAGTCCAGTCCCAACCGTTTGAGGCTCTGGTCCAGACTGGCCAGCAGATACTTCCGGGAACCCCATTCGCCGTAGGGACCGGGCCACATCAGGTAGCCGGCTTTGGTGGAAATAATCAGTTCGTCGCGATACGGCGCCAACTCGCGGGAAAAAACTTTTCCGAACGTGGTTTCGGCGGAACCCGGCGGCGGACCGTAGTTGTTGGCCAGGTCGAAATGGGTAATGCCGAGATCGAAAGCCCGGCAGATCATATCCCGTTGCGGTTTGCTCTGATCCATGGCGCCGAAGTTGTGCCACAGGCCAAGCGCCAGAGCCGGAAGTCGCAGCCCGCTGTGCCCGCACCGGCGGTAAAGCATATCGTTATAGCGATCGGCGGAAGGGGTATAACTCATCATCCAGTCCTTTCGGTTTAATGGCCGGTATCAGAAAGAAATGTACCGGCCTTGGCGACAGAAGTCAAGTTGGAAAAAAATAGCCTCACCCAACGTCAAATTAGAAAAACCGAGACAAAATCGACGGAAAATCGGCTGGCGTTTTGGCGTCCGCGTAGTATAGTAATCTGTTTCATGCGAAGTCCGGAAGCGGCTATCGATTCGCGGATCGGACAAGATAACTTTAGCTGGCACAAGCAGAAAATTTATGGAAGAAGAAGACGTAAAACCAACACCGGTCTATGACGAGAGCAAAATCCAGACGCTGAGTTCGCTGGAACATATCCGCATCCGTCCCGGTATGTATATCGGCCGGATCGGGACCGGATCGCATCCCGATGACGGAGTCTATATCCTGCTCAAGGAAATCATCGACAACAGCGTCGACGAATTCATCATGGGGTCCGGACGCCGGATCGACGTCAAGATCGAAAACAATGCCATCAGCGTCCGCGACTACGGACGCGGCATTCCGCTCGGAAAACTGGTGGAATGCGTGTCCGTCATCAATACCGGCGGCAAGTATAACGACGATGTTTTTCAGTTCTCGGTCGGCCTCAACGGGGTCGGCACCAAAGCCGTCAACGCGCTGTCGGAAAAATTCACGGCCACTTCGGTTCGCGACGGCACTTTCCGGCGCGTTGAATTCTGCCGCGGCCGATTGCAGAAAGACGAATCGGGCGAAACCAGCGAACCCAACGGAACTTCCGTCACGTTCGTTCCCGACGCCCAGATTTTTCCCCGCTATGCGATTCAGAACGAATATATCGAAAAACGGCTGTGGATGTACGCCTATCTGAACAGCGGACTGTCGCTCTATCTCAACGGCACCCGCTACTATTCGCGCAACGGCCTCTGCGACCTGGTCGAAGGCGAAGTCTCCGACGAAAAACTGTACGATATTATCCACTACAAAGACAAGAGCATCGAATTCGCGTTCTGCCATACCTCCAATTACGGTGAAAACTATTTCTCGTTTGTCAACGGCCAGTATACCAACGATGGCGGCACCCACCTGTCGGCGTTCCGCGAAGGCATTCTGAAAGCGATCAACGAATTTTCCGGCAAGGCGTTCGATGCCAACGACGTCCGCGACGGGATCGTCGGCGCGGTCGCGATCAAACTCAAAGACCCGATTTTCGAATCGCAGACCAAAAACAAACTCGGCAACACCGATATCCGCGGCGACATTGTCAACGCCGTCCGCAAACAGGTCGTCGACTACCTGCACCGCAATCTGGAACTCGCCGAGATTCTGATCGGCAAGATCGAGCAGAATGAAAAAGTCCGCAAGGAAGTTCAGGCCATCCAGAAACAGTCGCGCGACAAGGCCAAGCGGATGAACCTGAAAATTCCGAACCTGAAAGATTCCAAGTGCCACCTCGGCGACAACAGCAAACTCGGCGACCAGACGATGATCTTCCTGACCGAAGGCCAGTCGGCCGCCGGCTCCATGGTCAGCTGCCGCAATGTGATGACTCAGGCCATCTTTTCGTTGCGCGGCAAGCCGCTGAACGTTCAGGGCGCCAAAATCGACCGCCTTTATCAGAACGAAGAACTGTTTTACATCATGAAGACGCTGGACATCGAAGAAAGTACGGAAAACCTGCGCTATAACAAAGTCGTCATCGCCACCGACTCCGACGTGGACGGGTTGCACATCCGCAACCTGCTGATTACGTTCTTTCTGACTTTTTACGAACGGCTGGTTCTGGCCAAACATCTGTTCATTCTGGAAACGCCGCTGTTCCGCGCCCGGAACAAGAAGGAAACCGTTTACTGTTACGATGAAGACGAGCGCGACCACGCGGTAGTTCAGTTGGGCGGCGCCCGGCAGGGCGTGGAAGTCACCCGGTTTAAAGGTCTGGGCGAAATCTCCCCGGACGAGTTCGGCCAGTTCATCGGCAAAGATATCCGGCTGGTCGAAGTGACCGTCGATCACATGCGCAATGTCTCCGCCATGCTCGAATTCTATATGGGTGACAATACCCCGGAACGCCGCGAACATATCATGAAAAATCTGGTTTGAAGCAGGAACGCCAACCCACTATGGTCAGTAATCATAAAAAGAACAAGAAACCAGCCGCCGCCCGGGAAGAAATGGAAAAATTCGACCCCGAAGCGCCGGAAAACGATACCGTATTTGAACCGGAAGCCCTCGCCGAAGGCGAACAGGAAGCCGACCGCAACCGCGGCGACAACTTCTTTCTGCGCCGGCTCATGGACACCAATTTCATCGAATACGCCTCCTATGTCATCAAGGAACGCGCCATCCCCGATGTAGACGATGGGTTGAAGCCGGTCCAACGCCGCATTTTGTGGTCGCTCCACCGGATGGACGACGGCAAGTTCCACAAGGCGGCCAATGTAATCGGCCATACCATGCAGTTTCATCCGCACGGCGACGCCTCCATCGGCGACGCGCTGGTCGTGCTGGCCAACAAAGAATATTTCATCGACAAGCAGGGGAACTTCGGGAACATCTTCACCGGCGACCGCGCCGCCGCCGCCCGTTATATCGAATGCCGCCTGTCGCCGCTGGGCCGCGAAGTGCTGTTCAACAACGACATCACCGAGTTCGTCCCCTCCTACGACGGCCGCAATCAGGAACCGGTAACGTTGCCGGTCAAGATTCCGTCGCTGCTGATGCTCGGGTCCGACGGTATTGCCGTCGGCATGTCCACCCGAATCATGCCGCACAACTTCAACGAACTGCTGGAAGCCCAGATTGCCTGTCTGCGCGGCGAGGAATTCGAACTGTACCCCGATTTCCAGACCGGCGGCTTGATGGACGTCTCCAAATACGAAGGCGGTAACGGTAAAATCACCCTCCGCGCCAAGATCGAAATCGACGGCCGGCGGCTGGTAGTCCGCGAAATTCCGGCCTTCACCAATTCCGAACACCTGATCGGCACCATCGAAGCGGCGGCGGAAAAGGGCAAGCTGAAACTCACGTCCATCCACGACTACACCACCGACCGGATTGAAATCGAAATCGTGCCGATGCGCGGCTACGACCCGGAAAAGGCGTTGCAGGCGCTCTACACTTATACCGAATGCGAAATGGCGGTCAACGTCAATATGATGGTGATCTGCGAGAACAGGCCGGTCCAGATGTCGGTGCCGGAAGTGCTCCGCCGCAATACCGCCCGACTGCTCGACTATCTCAAGCGCGAACTTGATCTCGAACTCGGCAAGCAGGAAGAACTGCTCCATGGCAAAACCCTGGCGCGCATCTTCATTGAAAACCGGATTTACAAACGCATCGAGAAATGCGAAACACAGGAAGCCGTGATGGCGGAAATCCGCAAGGGACTCCTGCCGTTCCGGAAGGAATTGCTGCGCGACGTGACCGATGACGATATCGAAAAGCTGCTGGCCCTTCCGATCCGCCGGATTTCCACTTTCGATATCCGGAAGAATCAGGAAGAAATCGAAGCCATCCGGGACATCATCGCGCAAGTCAAAAAGAATCTCGCGCACTTGAAGAAATATGCCATCGACTATCTCAAGGCGCTCCTCGCCAAATACGGCAAGGCGTTTCCGCGCAAAACCGAAATCGAAACCTTTGAAAAGATCGACCGCCACGCCGTGGCGCTCAATAATATCAAAGTCGGCTGGGACCGCGGCGAAAGCTATATCGGCACGGCGGTAAAAAGCGATGACATGATTACCTGTAACGAATTCGACCACCTGCTCTGCGTCGACCGTTCCGGGACCTATAAGATCATCAACATCCCGGAAAAACTGTTCATCGGCAAACTCTGCGATTTCCGCAAATACGACAAAGGGGTGGAGTTCGGCGTGATTTATTCCGACAAAAAGAGCGGCAAGTCGTATATCAAACGCTGCTATATTGCCAAGTTCATCACCGAGCGCGAATATCAGCTCTGCCCGGACGGTTGTAAACTGGAACTCTTTACGCCGCGAACCGATGCCGTCTACGAATTGCAGTTCGATACCCGCTTCAAGGATAAAAAACTGCGCGAAATCAATCTGATGGAAGCTCCGCTTCGCGGCGCCAAGGCACGAGGCGTTCTGCTCGACAGCAAAAAACTGTTGAAAGTTACCCATATCCGGTGGCTCGAACAGGAAGAAATTGAAGCCGCCAAACTGGTGGCCGACGGTGTCGAGCCCGATCCCGACGACAATCACGAGGATGACGACGACGACAACGATTCCGCCGCGCCGGTAATTTCCGTCGCGTCCGAATCGGAACCGCCCCAACCTTCGCGGCGGAAAAAAGCGGCCGAAACCGAAGACACGCCGTTGTTGCCGGAACTTGCCCCCCCGCGTGAAGACGAACCGGCAAAACCCTCAACCGAACGCGGCAGAAAGCGCCGTCAGGATGATGAAAGTCCCACCGCCGGGTCCGATAAAAAGCGGCGAAAAGCCAAGGATCGGAAAGATAATGATGATGACGACGATCTTGGCATTGAACAGCCGACATTGGGTTTTTAAAACGTAATCCGATACTCCGGCTTTGATCTGCCGCCGGAAAATACCACCCGAAACAGGGAGGGCCGTTATGAATACCGCAGTTTTGAAACGGATTCAGGCCATTGTGGCAACGCATGCCGCCGCCATCCGACCGGTGGCCGACTTTATCGGCCAGCATCCGGAAATCGGCTATCAGGAGCAGCAGGCCGCCGCTCAATTGACGGAGTGGACCCGGCAACAGGGTTTTGCCGTCACCGCTCCGGCTTCCCAGCTGCCGACTTCCTGGGTTGCGACCGGCGGCAACGGAAAACCGGAAATCGCCATTCTCGCGGAATTCGACGCCCTGCCGGAAATCGGTCACGCCTGCGGTCATCAGTTGATTACCGCCGCCGCGCTCGCCGCCGGGACCGCCTTGCAGCAGCTCATCGCCGAAGACGGACTCTCCGGCACCATCAAAATCGTCGGTACGCCGGGCGAAGAAGGTATCGGCGGCAAAGTGGATATGCTGCGCGACGGTGTTTTTTCCGCGACCGATTTTGCGTTGATCTGCCATCCGTTTGCCGCCACCCTGCCCGATCAGGGCACGCTGGCGGTCTCGCGTTTCGACGTCAGTTTTCACGGTCTGGCCGCCCATGCCGCCACCTCGCCGTATCTGGGCCGGAACGCGCTCGACGCCATGACGCTGCTCTTCAACGGCGTCAATGCCTGGCGGCAGCAGTTGCCGCCGCTCGGCATGGTTCATGGCGTCATTACGCAGGGCGGAACGGCGCCCAATATTATTCCGGACCATGCGGCGGCCTTTTTCTACGTCCGTGCCGCCGAACTGAAAACCCAGCAACAAATGGAAGAACGCTTTGCCCGGATCGTGCAGGGGGCCGCGCTGATGACCGATACGGAATGCCGGATCGAACGCCGCGACAACCCTTATCAGCCGATTCTGGTCAATCGGACGCTGAACCGTTATTTTTCCGAAATCGCCCCGGAATTTGAGTTGCCGCCGGCGGAACGCAATGAATACGGTCTGATTTCCACCGATTTCGGCAATGTTTCGCAAGTCGTCCCCGGCTGCAACTGGTTTTTCCAGATCTGCGACAACGGCGCCTCGCTGCATTCCGAAGCGTTCAAAGCGGCTGCAACCACGGATTTCGCTTTTTCACAAGCCATGAAGATCGGCGGAGTAATGGCCGCCGCCGGATTGCGGCTGTTGACCGATGCCCCCTTCCGAGATGCCGTCACCGCCGAATTTCACGCAGCGGGAGCCAAGCGATAATACGCAACGGAGTCCCCGTCGCCGGGCGCACGAAGTGCGAAAGAAACTCAACCGATTGGTGAGAGACAGGACACTAACATTCTTCCTGGAGCCGATTGTATTCCGCCATAAAAATTTCGAGCCGTCCCGCATAGTCTTCCCAACCGGCAGTAGCTCTGGTCTCAATCTGGTCGAGTTCTTTGAGTCGGCGGCTGAGCGCGGCAAAGTCAACGGTCGGACCGCCGCTTTCCATCTGTTTGACCAGTTCGCGACGTTCGCCAGCCGCCGCATCGATTTGACGTTCGAATTCCGCCACTTTATTTTCCAGCGGCTTCTTCTGCTTCTGCAATTCCTGCCGTAACCGGGCGCGTTCTTTCCGCTTTTCCCGAGGATCGACAACGGCCGTTTCGGCGGCTTCCGTTTTTTTATTTTCCGAGGGGTTGACCGCGGCGGCGGCTTCCGCATCCGCTTTCTGCCGGAAATAGTCGTAATTGCCGTAATAGCGCCGGACCACCTGAGGAATCATGGCAAAAATTGTGGTCGCCACATTGCGGACAAATTCAATATCGTGGCTGACCAGACAAACCGTCCCCTGATATTCGTGCAGCGCCTGTTGGAGCGCTTCGCAGGCATTGATGTCCAAGTGAGTGGTCGGTTCGTCGAGCAGCAGCAGGTTGGGCGGATTGACAAACAGCCGGGCAAACAGCAGCCGGATTTTTTCTCCGCCGCTGAGCACCTTGCAGGGTTTGCCGGTCATGTCGCCGGAAAAACCGAAACTGCCCAGAATATTCATCAGTTGGCGGGTGTCGCCGTCCGCCGGCAACGCGGCGCGGACAATATCGTAAACCGACATTTCCGGTTCCAGCAGTTCCGCAAATTCCTGCGCCTGATAACCGACCACCGCGTTATGGCCCGGCACCCGGGCGCCCCGCGTCGGTTTCAGTCGACCTGCCAGCAACCGCAGCAAAGTCGTCTTGCCCATGCCGTTATACCCGACGATGGCAATCTTGTCGCCCCGGTTGATCTGCAGATTGATATCGTGCAGAATCTCGTCCTTGCCGTTGTAACTGAAGTCGACCTGTTCCAGCCGGACGAGTTCGGCGCCGCACGGAGGCGGTTCGGGAATCCGGATCATGCCGTGATAGTGCAGTTCGTCGGGCAGATTGATATCTTCCATCTTGTCGAGCGCGCGAATCCAGTTCTGCACCTGAACGGCTTTGGACGCTTTATAGCGGAAGCGGTCGATTGATTTTTCCAGTTGATCGCGGAAGCGGTCCTGATTTTTCTTGGCGGCCTGAAGCAGTTCCGCCCGGCTGTCGCGCTCCCGGACATAGTAATCATAGTCGCCGGAATAGCGGGTAACGATGCCGCCGTTGATCTCCAGCGTAATCGTGGTCAGCGCTTTCAGCAGGAACCGGTCGTGCGAAATCAGCAGCAGCGTCCCGCGAAACGATTTCAAAAAGCGGTAGAGCCATTCCACCGCCGGAATATCGAGGTAGTTGGACGGTTCGTCGAGCAGCAACACGTCCGGATCGGAAATCAGCACCCGGGCCAGCGCGGCACGCATCTGCCAGCCGCCGGAAAACGATTTCAGCCGCCGCGAAAAGTCAGTCTCGTGAAATCCCAGCCCGGACAGCGCCGCTTCGGCGGTATGCCGCAAACGATATCCGCCCAGCTGTTCGAAACGAGTCTGTAATTCGCCCTGTTCGTTGAGACTTTTGGCGCGTTGTTCGGCGTTCAAAACCCCATCGTGAAGCTGCTGTTCCAGTTCGGCCAGTCGAGCGGCAATCACACTCACTTCCGGCAGCGCGTTGCTGGTAAAGTCCAGCAGCGACACGCCGTCGTCGAAAAAATTCAATTGCTGGTGCAGCAGCGCAATCCGCAGATTGGCGGGCACCAGCACCTTGCCTTTATCCGGTTCCAGTTCGCCGGTGATGATATTGAAGACCGTACTTTTGCCGGCGCCGTTGGGTCCGACTACGCCGACCCGTTCGCCCGGATTGATCCGGAACGTAGCTTCGACCAGCACATCCTGGCCGGGAAAACTTTTACAGACATTCTGAAAATCGATCATAAGGCATGGCGCATGCAGTCGTCTTTTTGTTCTTCCGGCTTACAGACTGGCCACTTCATCCTTTTCCTTGGTCTTACGGGTATGTTCGTGCCGGCGTTCGATTTCCTTGAGCAACAATTTACGCAGCCGGATGTGATGCGGCGTAACTTCCACCAGTTCGTCGTCGGCGATGTATTCCAAGGCCTGTTCCAGACTGAGGATTGTGGCCGGGTAAATCTTCAAGGCGCGGTCGGAGCTGGCGGCGCGGACGTTGGTCAGCTGTTTTTCCCGCTGCATGTTGCACATGATGTCGCCTTCCTTGCTGTTTTCCCCCACGATCATGCCTTCGTAAGAAGTATCGTTGGGTTCGACAAAGAAGATGCCGCGCTGCTGGAGTCCGTCGATCGCGTAGGCGGCGATCCGGCCTTGGGCCATGCTGATCAGCACGCCGTTGGTCCGCTGCGGAATTTCGCCTTTGAACGGCGCATATTTCAAAAACCGGTGCGACACAATGGCTTCGCCGGCGCTGGCCGTCAATGCCTTGCTGCGGAAGCCGATCAAACCGCGGGTCGGAATTTCGAATTCCAGCATCTGACGGTTGCCGTGGGCTTCCATGTGGACCATTTCGCCGCGGCGAATGCCGACCATTTCAATAATTTTCCCGGCATATTCGTCGGGGACGTCGACGGCCAGAATTTCGATCGGTTCATTGAGCACATCGTTGATCCGCTTCAGAATCACATGCGGCTGAGAAACGGTCATTTCGTAACCTTCGCGGCGCATATTTTCAATCAGGACGGAAATGTGCAGAACTCCGCGGCCGCTGACTTTAAAGCAGTCGCCCAGATCTTCCACCCGGAGCGCCACGTCGCGCTGCACTTCCTTCATCAGACGTTCGCGCAGATGACGGCTGCTGATATATTTGCCGTCCTGTCCGAACAGCGGAGAGTCATTCACGCGGAACATCATGGACAGCGTGGGTTCGTCAAGGACGATCGGCGGCATGGCTTCGGGATGTTCGGCATCGCAGAGCGTATCGCCGATGCCCACGTCGGCCATGCCGACCACGGCGCAGAGGTCGCCGCAATTTACTTCGTTAACTTCCTTGCGTTCGATCCCGGAATAGACGAACACCTGCCGCAATTCGGCGTTTTCCACCGTGCCGTTATTCTTGATCAGGACCAATTTATCCTTGGTGCTGAGCGTACCGCGATAAACACGGCCGATGCCGATCCGGCCCACATAGTCGTTATAGTCAAGCGTGGCCACCTGCATCTGCACGGGGCCTTCCAGCACTTTCGGCGCCGGAATATATTGAATGATGGCATCCATCAGCGGTTCGATGGACGTGCGAGGCGCTTCCAGCGTCGTGGCCGCCCAGCCGCTGCGGCCGCTGGCGTAAAGCAGCGGAAAGTCGAGCTGATCGTCATTGGCTTCGAGTTCGCAGAACAGGTCGAAAACTTTTTCATGAACTTCTTTGGGCCGGGCGTCGGGCTTGTCGATCTTGTTGATGACCACAATCGGCTTCAACCCGAGTTTCAACGCTTTGTCCAGCACGAAACGGGTCTGCGGCATCGGACCTTCGGCCGCATCGACCAGCAGCAACACGCCGTCGGCCAGTTTCAGCACGCGTTCAACCTGACCGCCGAAGTCGCTGTGTCCCGGGGTGTCCAGAACATTGATCTTGACGCCTTTATGAATCACGCTGATATTTTTGGCCAGGATCGTGATTCCTCGTTCGCGTTCCAGATCGTTGCTGTCCATAAAGCATTCCTGAATTTCCTGATTGTCCCGGAATACTTTCGTTTGTTTGATAATCTGATCCACCAGGGTAGTCTTGCCGTGGTCAACGTGGGCGATAATCGCGATATTTCTGATTTCCTGCATAAAAACCTGTTTCGTACCCGAACTTTTTAAGGGTTAATAATTGCAAAGCCTTTAATATAGCATGATAGGCTGATTTTGATATCGCATCGAAGCGGTTTTTTTGAAAAAAAATACCGTCCGAGTCAGGCGAGGCTCATTTCAAACCGAAAATCCAAGTAAAATCCCATATTTCGAACTTTCAACCTTCGCGGCGCAAACTCAAAAAAAAGGCGACCCGATGAATCGGGCCGCCTGAAAAAACCTGAAAGGATCGCGGACGCTTAGTCCTGCATATCTTTCAACGCCGCTTTGCGGCTCAGACGAACTTTGCCGGACGGATCGATGTCGATCACTTTCACCGTGACTTTGTCGCCGACCTTACAAATGTCGCCCACTTCTTTGACCCGGTAATCCGCCATTTCGGAAATATGGAGCAGACCTTCAATGCCCGGCATGAATTCCACGAACGCGCCGAATTCACGAGTGGCCTTGACAATGCCGTGATAGACTTTGCCGATTTCCGGTTCCGCGGTAACGGATTCGATCCGGTATTTGACGTCGTCCAGCACTTCTTTGTTGGCGGCCAGAATCTTGACCTGCCCGTCGTCGTTGATGTCGATGCTGGCACCGGTGGCTTCCGTGATCGACTTGATCATTTTGCCTCCGGGGCCGATCAACGCGCCGATCTTTTCCGGATTGATCCGGATGATTTCCATCCGCGGCGCCCGTTCGCTGACTTGCGGACGCGGAGCCGGGATGCAGGCGGTAATCGTATCGAGAATCTTGGACCGGGCGGCTTTGTTCTGTTCCATGGCGCGGCTGAGCACGTCGATCGGAATGCCCGGCAGCTTGAGGTCGAGCTGGAACCCGGTGATACCTTCGCGGGTGCCGCAGACTTTAAAGTCCATATCGCCGTAGTGGTCTTCCGCGCCGATGATATCGGTGAGAATCAACCGTTCGCCGTCGTCGCCGGTCACCAGACCGCAGGAAATCCCGGCCACCGGAGCCTTGATCGGCACCCCGGCATCCATCAGCGACAACGTCGCGCCGCAGACGCTGGCCATCGACGTGGAACCGTTGGACGACATCACTTCGGAAACGCAACGGATGGCATACGGAAAATCGGGCGGAATCACTTTGCTGACCGAACGTTCCGCCAGGTTGCCATGGCCGATTTCGCGCCGTCCCGGACCGGTGATCCGGCCGACTTCGCCGACGCTGAAATTCGGGAAATTATAGTGGAGATAGAAGCGTTTTTCGCATTCGCCGCCGGTTACGCTGTCCATGATCTGCGCGTCTTTGTCGCTGCCGAGCGTGGTCAACACCAGCGCCTGGGTTTCGCCGCGGGCGAACAAGCCGCTGCCGTGCACAACCGGAAGAATTCCGACTTCACAGTTCAGCGGACGAATATCTTCCATGCCGCGGCCGTCGGGACGGTAATGTTTCTGGAGAATGGCTTTGCGGATGGTTTTTTCCACCAGCAGATCGAAGCCTTTATTGATTTCCAGAAACAGTTGCGCTTCGGTCAGATCGGTGATCTTGGCTTTCAACGCCGTCTTGACTTCATCTTTCAGAACGTCAAGGGCATTGCAGCGGGCTTCTTTGCCCGGAATAAGGCAGGTTTCTTCGATCCGGCTGTCGCAGATTTCATGAATTCCGGCCGTCACCGCATCGGGAACCAGATGCAGCACCGGAGTCTTCTTGGTCCGACCGGCGGAAGCGAGTTCCACCTGGGCGGCAATCTGACGTTTGACCACTTCGTTGGCGAATTCCATCGCCTGAGTCAGCATCGATTCCGGAATTTCGGAAGCTTCGCCTTCGATCATGATGACTTGGTCGGCCGAACCGGAGTAGACCAGTTCGAGCGTGCTCTTGGCCATTTCTTCATGGCTCGGATTGGCGATGAATTTGCCGTCGACATAGCCGACGCGGAGACCGCCGATCGGGCCCCGGAACGGCAGATCGGAGAGCACCAGCGCGGCGGAAGCTCCCAGCATGCAAAGCACATCGGGATCGTATTTGCCGTCGGCGCTGAGCACCAGGCCGTGAACCTGAACTTCATCGTAGAAACCGTCGGGGAACAGCGGCCGGATCGGCCGGTCGGTCAACCGGCAGGTCAGAATTTCTTTGTCGGTGGGACGGCCTTCGCGTTTGACGAAGCCGCCGGGGAACTTCCCGGCCGCACTGTATTTTTCACGATAGTCGACCTGGAGCGGCAGGAAATCCGCATCTTCTCTGGCGGAACCGGAACAGACGGCGACCAGAATCGAGGTATCGCCCTGACGGACGATGCAGGAGCCATTGGCGAGATTGGCCATTTTGCCGGTGGAGATTTCTACCATCCGGCCGTCGCCGAGATCAAAAGACACTTTTTTTTCGATTGCCATAATCAGCAATTCCTTTTCGTTGCCGTTCGACCGTAGCGAACGGCGTTTTGGGGCGGCTACAGCCGCCCGATCCTGTTGCGAATTGAGGTTATTCACGACCGGACCAGGAAAGGGAAATCACATGCGGAATAGCTGATATCAACGTCCGAAACAGACTCGGGCTCTGATAGCGGCTGTTCCACGGCTGATTTCTTTTCCCTGCCGGCGAGAACGGCCCCACAAACTAAAAAACTTCCCAATACTATAGTTCTGTCGAAAGGGAAATACAAAGGCGGGTTGAACTTTATCCTGTCGATTTTATTGTAAAAAGGGTAAGGTTGGAAGCGTTGGTCTTGTGTTTGCCGAAAGGCGCGGTTATATTATCGCAGCAACTGCCATCAGAGCAGATAAAAGAGATAAAATTACAACATTCCGGATGGCGTATGACAAAAACGGCGAAGAACATTACAACCTGATATCGGCGCTGCACAAATCGATGCGCAATTCGGATCCGGACGCGGCTGTCTACTGGCTCGCGCGCATGCTCGAGGCGGGCGAGGATCCGCTGTATGTCGCCAGACGCGTGATAAGATTTGCCAGCGAGGACGTCGGCATGGCTGATCCCCGGGCTCTGGAGATAGCTGTGGCCGCCTATCAGGCCTGCCATTTCATAGGAATGCCGGAATGCAGCGTGAATCTGACACAGGCGGTAGTCCACATGTCGCTGGCCCCGAAGTCGAACGCGCTTGACCTTGCCTATATGGAGGCGAAGTCGGATGCGCTCAGTCAGCTTGCTGAGCCGGTCCCGGCGGTCATACGCAACGGAGTCACTCAGCTGATGCGCGATCTGGATTACGGCAAGGGCTACCAGTATGCCCACGATACAAAGGATAAGCTGACGAACATGCAGTGCCTGCCGGATTCCCTGCTTGGCCGGGAGTATTACCGGCCTACTGACCAGGGTACAGAGGCCAGATACCGGCAGAGGCTTGAGTATATCAAGGACTGGAAGAAGAAGCATTCATAGATGAAAAGGTGTGATGGAAAATGACTGATCTTATACGGGGCATCGGGAGGAGGACCCGGACAGCGCGCGGCAGATATCTGCCGCTGACGGCCGCGGCACTGTGCATGGCTGCTGTCATGCTGTTCTCAGTGCCCGTATCTGCCGATGAATCGGTATCAGAGCCGGAGAGCGTGGCACAGGATAAGCTCAGCGGCGATCCGCGGAAGGATACTGTGACGATAGCCCGTGCTCAGATAGGCTATACAGAGACCAGAAGCTCAGGCAGGCAGCTGAGTTATTTCGGCAGCTGGGCCTCTGAGGATCAGGCCTCGACAGGAGCCCCCTGGTGTTCGGAGTTCGCTTCCTGGTGCGTGAGAGAGTCGGGCGTGCCGGCAAAATTTTATCCCAAGTGTACCTCGGTCGATGAAGCCAGGGAATATCAGGGCTCGCTGGACAGGGTATTCGCCCTCAGTGGCGGCAATGAGAACTCGAAGAGCTGGATCGGCAGCTATTATGTGGGGAGCATAGAACTCTCTGATGTAGAGCCAGGCGATATCGTGCTGGTCAGGAAGAGCGATACTTCTGCCTCTTCGCCGAACCATACCGCGCTCGTGGAGAAGGTCGATGTCCAGGAAGGCATAATACATACTATAGACGGAAATGTCGGCGGCACGCCGCGGAGGGTGAAGCGCCGCAAGTATACGCCGGAACATATCTACGCCGTCATCAAGCCGCTGTACGAGCTCAGTCCTATATCCGGGCTCACTGCCTTTGATGCTGACGGGAACTGCATAACCCTGCACTGGGACGAGAGAGAAAAGGCAGACGGATACTATATCAGCCGCAGCAAAAGCCAGGACGGGGATTATAAGCAGATCGCCAGGATCAGCAGCAGTTCCAGAACGTATTATTATGATTACGATATAAAGGACGGCAAAAAATATTATTACAAGGTGATCCCTTACCTGAAGACTGCGGGCGGACAGACCTTCGACGGCGCTGCCTGGCTGAAGCAGGCCGAGGAGAACGGAGAAAAAATCTGTGTCAGCGCTTTATCGCATGATGAGAGATCGCCGGAGGGGGATCAATGAACAATTTTACCTATCACACAGCGACTAAGATATATTTCGGCAGGGGACAGATCAGCCACCTGTCAGAGCTGGCGGATCACGGGAAGAAAGTCCTGCTGGTCTACGGTGGCGGCAGCATCAGGAGAAACGGGGTGTATGATTCCGCGGCGGCGGTCCTGAGGACTGCGGGCCTGGAGATATTCGAGCTTCCCGGCGTGGAACCTAATCCCAGGATAGCCTCGGTGAGGAAGGGTGTCAGTCTGTGCAGGGATAATGGCATCGATATGGTTCTGGCCATCGGCGGCGGCAGCGTTATTGACTGTGCCAAGGTGATCGCGGCCGGGAGCCTCTATGACGGCGACCCCTGGGATCTGGTCTGCTTCCCGGACAGGATAAGCGGCGCACTGCCGGTATTTACGGTGCTGACTATGGCTGCCACTGGTTCTGAGATGAATATGTATGCCGTCATCACTGATCCTGACAAGAATGAAAAATGGGGCACGCACGCGGAGTGTCTGAAGCCTGTCATGTCTGTCTGTGATCCCGAGTACAGCTTTTCGCTGCCTGCCGCCCAGACTGCGGCCGGTGTTGCTGATATCATGAGCCATGCTCTGGAAAATTATTTTACTGATGTCAGGGGGGCGTATCTGCAGGCGCGTTTCTGCGAGGCGGTGCTCAAGACCTGTATCAGGTACGGCCCGGACGTTCTTGCTCACCCTGATGACTACGAAGCCAGGGCGAATATCATGTGGGCGTCGGCCAATGCCATAAACGGCCTGCTGAAAAACGGGGCTGAGGTAAAATGGAGCGTGCATCCCATGGGACATGAGCTCAGCGCTTTCTACGATCTCACGCATGGAGTCAGCCTTTCCGTGCTCACGCCTCACTGGATGAGATTTGCCCTCAGGGAAGAGACCCTGGATAAATTTGCCGAGTACGGCGTGAATGTGTGGGGACTTGATCCCACACGGGACAAGATGGAGATCGCGGACGGAGCTATAGACTGCACCTGCGATTTCTTCGTGAACAAGCTCCATCTGCCGGCTGATCTGCGCGAGGCAGGCGTAGCCGATGAGAGCAATTTTGAAGTGATGTCGCGCAAGGCTGCCGGGAAATGCAAGGATACCTACGTCGAGATGACGGCCGCGGACATTATCGCTATATACAGAGCCGCGATGTAATTAAAAGAAGATAAAGAGGTGACCTGCCGGCGGCAGGTCATCTTCTGGTTTTTCTATAAGTCTTTGCCTGTGAGGAGCTTGTACGCCTGCAGGTATTTGTCGATTGTCTTCTGGACGATCTCCTCGGGGAGCGTCCAGTTATTGCCGGGGTTGGCTTTCAGCCAGTCACGGGCGAACTGCTTGTCGAAGGAAGGCTGTGAGTGGCCTGCCTCGTATCCCTCTGCCGGCCAGAAGCGTGAGCTGTCGGGTGTGAGCATCTCGTCCCCGAGCACCATGTTGCCGTTCTCGTCAAAACCGAATTCGAACTTGGTGTCAGCGATGATGATGCCGCGTGTGAGGGCGTAATCCGCGCATTTTTTGTAGAGCGCGATCGTGTAATCGCGGAGCATCTGCGCATATTCTTTGCCCTTTCCGGGGAAATATTTCTCGAGGTGGTCTATGCTCTTCTCATATGAAATGTTCTCGTCGTGGTCGCCGATCTCTGCCTTGGTTGAAGGAGTGTAGATAGGTTCAGGGAGCTTGTCTGATTCCCTGAGTCCCTCCGGCAGCCTGATGCCGCACACAAGACCGGTCTTCTGGTAGCTTTCCCAGCCGCTTCCGGTGATATAGCCCCTGACGATGCACTCGATGGGGAGCATCGTGAGCTTTTTGCATTTCATGCTGTTGCCGTCGAACCTGGGCTGCCTGAAAAATTCCGGCATATCCTTTACATCGGTAGAAAGCATATGGTTGGGTATAATGTCCTCCGTCATCTCAAACCAGAACTTTGACATCTGGGTGAGGACGGTGCCCTTCTTCGTGACCTGGTTGTTAAGTATCACATCAAAGCAGCTGATCCTGTCCGTCGCGACCATTATAAGACTGTCGCCGTTGTCGTAGATCTCGCGTACTTTGCCCTCTTTAACAGGCTTTATTTCTGTCATTTTCTGCCACCTCTCCTGAAATATGAACAATGCTTTGCCGCTGACATTTTAACATACTATCACTGTGAAATCCAGAAAAGCGGTGTATGTTTTATTTTTTATTCAATGCCCCGGCAGCTCAGTCACCGGCTTTGTTTTCCTGAGCCATCACCTCGAAGCATTTATCGAGGTAGATCTTGTAGGCCGATGTGTTTATAGTGCGCCGCACGAGCAGCTTTTCATCGAAATTTTTGTCAGTGATCGCGCTCAGCTCCTTCTGCGCCCCGAAGACATACCTCAGCGACTCTTCAAATTCGCTGCAGAAGTAATCGTAGGCCCTTTCCGGCTCGTAGGTTTTTTTCTGGATGTCGAAGAGGACGCGGATATTCTCCATCGAGAGCACTGTCTTGGCGACGGAGATAAAGATAAGATAGGCTATCTGCTCCCGGCCGTACATCTTCTTGACGGGGTTGGCGATCAGCTTTTTCTTGACATAATTGCTTATCATCGAGCCTGTCACATTTATTTCGCCCAGAGGCTGGAGATAGTCGGTGATGTACTTCGAAGTCTGCTCGAGATACAGGCCGACATTCGGTATCTCATGGTATCTGGGGAGACGGAAATTCTTGATCGAATCCATTATTACTTCCTTGATCTCATCGTTCATGTCAGTATCCCTTCCTTAATAATATGATTTTGCGCTCCGCGGCTTTCTATGATGACAGTATATCTCATATTGCAAAATGAAGTCAACAAAAACGTTTAACAAGTTTTTAAAAAACTCTTGACAGAGCAGGACTTAAGTAGTAGAATAACCACAGTAAGGATATTGAAAAACCGATGAGGAGTGATTTTTATGAAGACTATGATGGCTGCGGATTCGCGCTGCATGTCAAATGATATGAGAATTCCGGATATACAGATGAGACTGCCTTTCAGGGCGAAGGATCCGGGAAGTGCCCTGACACATTTTATCGGCTTTGTCGCCGCTGTTGTCATGACTCCGGTTATCCTGATACACACGGCGGCCGCAGGAGCTGATATGGCGAAGATGGTCGGCATAGCCATATTTATGATGAGCATGATACTTCTTTACGGAGCGAGCAGCTCATACCACAGCTTCGACATCTCGGAGCGGGCGAATATGGTATTGAAAAAGATCGACCATATGAGCATATTTGTGCTGATAGCAGGCACTTACACGCCGATCTGCCTTACAGTGCTCAGGGGCTCTGCAGGTACAAGGCTGCTAGTGAATGTGTGGATGCTGGCCTTCGTCGGCATGCTGTTCAAGCTCTTCTGGGTGACCTGCCCGAAGTGGCTTTCATCAGTTATCTATATCAGCATGGGGTGGCTCTGCCTTATGGTACTGCCCCAGATCATCAGCGGAATGTCTGTCCCGGGCTTTATCTGGCTGCTTGCCGGAGGGCTGCTTTACACCGTAGGCGGTGTGATCTACGCTCTTAAGTTCCCGGTATTCGGAGGCAGATATAAGAACTTCGGTTCCCATGAACTCTTCCATGTGTTCGTGCTGGCCGGAAGCCTGTGTCACTTTATCCTGATCTATAATTTCATCTGATGGTCATTAATTTTACGCTGCAAACGAGGAGGATGTAAGATTCCCGCTCATTCTCCTCTTGCTATCTCTAAAAGAAATGAGCTGCCCGCAAGGCAGCTCATTTCCCATTTCAGCCGTTATACACATGCTGCCGCAGGACTGAGGCAGCGGCAGACGGCATATCAGAAGCTTATCCCGCTCCACTCGACGATGAGTCCGGAAAGTACTCCGCAGATGTAGAGAGTTGTCAGCATCCGGATGTTTTCCCTCAGGTCGGTGTTGGTCCTGAAAAGTACCAGCAGCCCGACCCCGGCCCCGACCATGAGCCCGGCTATAAGCTGTCCGGCGCCGATGATGCCGTTGAGATAGAGCTCAGTAATCATCACAGAGGCAGCGCAGTTGGGGATGAGACCGATGATGCCGCACAGGAAGGTCCCGGCGACGGGTGTCTGGCTGATAAAACCGGCGAGCCTGTCCTGACCAAGTATTGCCACCAGATACGCAAATGCCAGTGATATGATAAAAATAAATATCGTTATATGCCCCGTGTGTACCAGGGCTGATTTCCAGATATTGCCCTCTTCGCAGTGGCAGTCCTCCCTCTCGCACATCTCATGTATATGCTTGAAATGCGGCCTTCTCTTAAAGACGCCGTGAATGAGATCCGCAGCTATTCCGAAGATCACCGCGAAAATGAATTTTGTCAGGAGTATATGTCCTATCTTCAGAGGCGAGACAGTCTCGGAAAGCATGATCGGCAGCATCTCATCCGATGTCGAAAGGAATACCGCCAGCAGTGTCCCTCCTGTTATGATGCCTCCTGAGAAAAGGCTGGCGGCAGCGGCCGAGAATCCGCACTGCGGTATGATGCCCAGCGCCGCGCCGAAGAACGGGCCGGCCTTCTCATATTTCCACAGTGTATTTATCATCCTGCTTTCTGCCTTGTCCTCGATGTATTCCATCAGAAGATATGTGATGTAGAGAAATGGCAGCAGTTTTAATGTGTCGATGACTACATCGAACAGTGTATCAATTATCATAAGGTAAAATATTTCCCCCCATTGCGATATTGCAAATTTGCGTACCTTTTCCAGTATACTATCTTTTGCTGATAAAAGGAAGACTCAATTTTGCGCGGTGAAACTGACTGCAGATTTTTTGCGCGGTGAAACCAGCTGCAGATTTTTTGCCCAATAGGAGTAAGCCCTTTTTTTTATGCCGGAAATATGTTAATCTATTTAGATACATGGTTTTCGCTGAAGGGGAATTAAAATGCTTTTGATAAAGGGTGCCAGGGTCGTTGACCCTGTTAACAATATTGATGAGACTGCCGATATCCTTACAGACGGGGCACAGATCAGGCAGGTGGGGCAGGAGCTGAGCGGCAGCGGCTGTGAGCGCGTGATAGACGCCTCGGGGCTGATCGCCGCGCCCGGACTCGTGGACGGACACGTGCATTTCAGGGATCCCGGCTATACTTATAAGGAAGATATTTTTACCGGAGCCGCGGCAGCGGCCAGAGGCGGATTTACCTCTGTGGTCTGCATGGCAAACACCAGACCGCCGGTGGACAGCACGGATACTCTCAGCTATGTGCTGGACAGAGGCTTGCAGACAGGGATACATGTCATGTCGGCGGCGGCTGTCACCAAAGGCATGCACGGCGCCGAGCTCACTGACATGGCTGCTTTAAAGGAAGCCGGGGCTGTCGTCTTTACCGACGACGGTGTGCCGGTTACAGATGAAAGACTTCTGCTGAAGGCTATGGAGGAAGCGGCCAGACTGAAAGTGCCGATAAGCCTTCATGAGGAGGACCCGGCGCTAATGAGTGAGCCGGGAGTCAATGCCGGCAGGATCTCCAGCCTGATGGGCTACGGCGGTGCCTGCGATTCCGCTGAATATGTGCTCGTGGCCAGAGACTGCATGCTCGCCCTGCGCACAGGCGCGAAGCTGTGCATACAGCATATCAGCTCAGGCTGCTCTGTAGAGATAGTGCGCAGCGCGAAGAAGCTGGGTGCTGACGTACACGCGGAGGCCACGCCTCACCACTTCACGCTTACGGAGGACGCGGTGCTCAGATATGGCACGCTGGCGCGCATGAACCCTCCGCTCAGGACAAAGTGGGACAGGAAGAAGATCATCGAGGGCCTGGCTGACGGTACTATCGATATGATAGCCACTGACCATGCCCCGCACAGCGCTCAGGAGAAGGCGGCGCCGATCAGCAGCGCCCCCAGCGGCATCATCGGCCTGGAGACTTCCCTGGGACTGGGGATCAGGTCGCTTGTGGAGCCGGGGCACATTTCACTGATGAAGCTTATGGAACTTATGAGCAGGAATCCGGCAAGGGTCTACGGCCTGAAACCGGTGAGCATAAAGGCCGGAGCTCCGGCGGACATCGTCATTTTCGGTGAAAATGAAACGTGGATGGCAGACAGCTTTTTGTCCAGGTCGTCAAACAGTCCTTTTAAGGGCTGGGAGCTGCCCGGTAAGGTGCATTTTACCATCTGTTCGGGCAGGATAGTATATGAAGGCTGAGCCCGGACAGTGACACGAAAACAGGAAAGGCAAAACAATATTTTATGGCTTTTTTAACAGCGCTGCTCGGCAGCATACAGTCAGCCGACTGGGCAGTCATGCATGCCATACAGCATTTCTGCAGGTGCGGCGTGCTTGACAGGGTGTTCCCGTTCATAACCGGACTCGGGAATATCGGCATAGTGTGGATACTTATAGCACTTATACTGATGATAAGGAAGAAAACAAGGAGATACGGCATTTTGATGCTGATCGCGCTGGGGATCGGCGCCATTGTGGGGCAGGGGATAATTAAGCATCTGGTGCAGCGGCCAAGGCCGTTCATACTGGACAGCAGCGTTAAGCTGCTGATAAGCGCTCCCAGGGACACGTCTTTCCCGTCGGGGCACAGCGCCGCCGCCGCGACCGGTGCATATATGCTGTGCAGGATGAACAAGGCGGCAGGCATACCGGCAGTGATTCTTGCGCTGCTGATCGCATTTTCCAGGATGTACCTGTATGTGCACTTCCCCAGCGATGTGATCGCGGGACTGCTGCTGGGGGTATTCACCGGCTGGGCAGTCTGGAAACTGGGCCACAGGTGGGCTGAGGCAGGATGATGAGGGCCTATGAAAAACAGATTTAGCAATTTCAAGGATTCTAAGCTGACGCAGATATCTATCTATACGGTCATCACGATCGTGGCGTCATTCATACTGATACATTTTGTGCAGCATATCGATATCGTGTTTGAGGCGATAGGAAGAGGCCTGCACTGGCTTGGCGTGATCTTCGTGCCCATGGCATGGGGATTTGCCCTTGCCTATCTGCTGTACCCGCTGGCCGGCGCGATCGAGAAGCGTCTGGCCAGGCTGCCGCATTACCGGAAGAAGGGCAGACGCGCCCGCCCGGTGGCAGTGGCGATAACGATGACGCTGCTGGTGATCATTATAATAGCAGTTTTGTCTATAGTGATATCTGCGGTCAGCCGCGAGGTCAAGGTGGTGCGGGCAAGCGATTTCACCGATTTCCTGAACACTCTAGCGACAAATATCAGGACATTTTTCGACGCTTTTTCCAGATGGCTGAACAGCCTGAACATCTCTTCCGACGATCTCTCAAATGCGCTCGACAAGATAAGCAGTATGGGATCAGACTACGCAAAGCAGCTGACATCACACATATTCAGCGCGGTATCCTCGATACCGAGCATACTGGCGAACATATTGTTTGCCATAATATTCGGGATATACTTCCTGCTCGACGCCAGGGGACTTATGAGCTACTGGGATAAGGTCCTGAAGGCATTTTCCAGGCCCTCGGCCTACCGCAAGACACATATCCTGATAAATGACTGCGACAGGGTATTCTCAGGATATATCAGGGGACAGCTCATCGACGCGACCATCATGACGTTTATCGTCGGTGTCTCGCTCTCGGTGCTGAATGTCAGGTTTGCGATGATCATCGGCATAATGACCGGCATAGGCAATCTTATACCGTATTTCGGTCCCTTTGTCGCCTATGTCTCTACAGCTCTGGTCTGTATAGTCAACGGTGATATCAAGAAGCTGATAATCGCGATCATCGTTCTGTTTATTGTCCAGACAATAGACGGAAATATCATCAACCCCAAGCTGCTGAGCCAGAATATCAGCGTACACCCGATGCTGGTCATCGCGGCACTGATCATAGGCTCAGCGATAGGCGGGATCGTAGGTATGCTGCTTGCTGTACCGGTTGCCGCCATACTGAAGATCCAATTCGACCGTCTGATCGATTATCTGACAAAACGCAGAGAAAAGCAGCTATCTGCTGATGATACGGAGGGAGCTACAGATGCCGAGCATAAGCTATAAGGTGACAGAACAGTTGTTTGCGCATACCCTGAAGGCGATCATGGGTGGCACAAAGCAGGAATTTATTGATTATGTATACAGTATGGCCGCAAAGAGAGGCCTTGAAGTGCCGTCAGAAAAATGGCAGAAGAGATACGACTACAGCGAGCTGGAAGACGGGGAGATGACTGTCATAAAGCTCGGGCCCAGGGACAAGCCCGCGAAGGGGCTGGTGCTGTATTTTACAGGCGACGGACTTTATATGCCTCCGTCAGCCGCTGATTTCGGCCTCTGCGGTGACATAGTGGATAATACCGGACTGTCAGTCTGGCTTGTATCATATCCGCTGATCCCCGACGCGAAGCCGCAGGAGATGATGGACAGCTCGTTCGCGGTATACAAAAAGGCGCTGGAGCAGTTCGCCCCGGAAAAGATCGCTGTCATGGGCATTTCCTCGGGCTGCGCCATCGGCATGGGACTTTGCTTTTATATAAGAGAGAACAGCCTTGATACGCCGTTCCCCGGGCGCATGATACTGCAGTCGCCGCCGCTGTACAGTCCGCCGACCGAAGAGCAGACCGCGAGGATGAAGCAGATCGAGCCTAAGGATGTGACCGTGACCAAAGAATATTTCCAGTATCTGGCGGCGCTGACCTCATTTATGGGGTATGAGTACCTTATACGTCCGCTGAAGTTCGATATGAGCAGTTTTCCCCCCATAGATATTTTCTACGGCACAAATGAGATGGCATACGCATTCCTGGATGACTTCACCCAAAAGTGCAGCAGCGACAATGTTGAGCTCAACGCTCACATCGGTCAGGACATGATGAGGAGCTGGTGCCTGCTCGCTAAGACGCCTGAGGCAAAGAGTGTAAGGCAGGAGTATTACGACATTTTAGTTGCAATGATTTCTTTTGTGTGAGATAATGCAATATGAACTATTTATCGGAGGATCGGCATATGCTTAACGCGAATAAGATACGCTGGATGACCAGGGCGTCCATATATGAAAAAGAAGAAGGCACGACGGATCTTAGCCGTAATTCATATTATGCGAGCGATTATGTGAGGTATTGTCTGCTGAAGAATTTTATCTCTGTGACGGTTGCCGCATTTCTTATACTTGCCATATACTGTCTGTGCAGAGTCGAATATGTCATGACACTGGCAGCCGAGATGAACCTCGGACCGTTTTTCAGGCAGATAGCCTTCATATATGCAATAGCGATCATCATCTATACAGCTGCAGGCATAGTTTTGTATACATGGCAGTACCATTCAAGCAGGAAACGCCTGAAGACGTACTATCGTATGCTTAAAATGATCGAGAGGTACGGACAGGAGGACGGGCAATGACACAGCTGCTGATGCTCAGAGAACGCGGCATTCGCTTTATCAAAGAATATGAGACCTGGTTTACAATAGGCGGCAAGTTCGTCGGGATGATGTTTGTCTTCACGTGTATCAACAACAACATCGGTTATTTCCCGGCACTCTGCTCCATGCCTGTGACATTGCTCCTGGCGATGGTATGCTCTATCATACCGTCAGGGTTTATAGTTTTTATCACCGGCGCCGTGACTGCGGCACAGATGATGAAGCTGTCGATGCCGATAGGTATCGTCACCGTCATGGTGATGCTTATCATCTACCTTTTATTCCTGAAATTTTCTTCCAGATTCACACTTGTGCTTCTGGCTGTGCCTGTGCTGATGCAGTGGCACCTGCAATTCATGGTTCCCGTCATCGCCGGCATCATATTCACGCCATATGCTTTTATCCCGGCGGTTGCCGGTATGTTCATAGTCAAGTTTCTCGGCTGCTGTACGGCAGCCGCCTCATTGACAGGGACGAGCGGTTCCATCAATTATGAGGGGATAATCACTGCCCTGAACACGATCTTCTCTCAGTCTCTGGCTGACAAGGATGTCTGGATGTTCGCTGTCGCAGCTGCCGTCGCTATCGCGGTGGGATACTTTGTCAGCAGGATCTCCTTTGACTATTCATGGTATATCGGACTTGCCGCAGCAGCGGCAGCTGAGATCGTGACCGCGTTTCTGGCCGCGCAGTATCTGGGTGTATCATCGGTATATGCCGTTCCCGGTGCCGTGCTGGGCCTGATCGTCGGCGCAGTGATACAGTTTTTCAGATGTGTGGTAGACTATTCACGCAAGGAATATCTGCAGTTTGAAGACGAAGATTACTATTATTATGTGAAGGCGATCCCGAAATATCTGACGCTGTCAACGCTTCCTGATCCGGAACCGTCAGACGGCAAAAAGCATTCTGTTATCCAGGAGGCGGGAAAGGCCGCCGGCAGTGCCAGGGATAATATGAAAAAGATTGTCAATAACAGAAAAGATTCTGAATAGAAATTTCAGCAGCTGAGCAAGAGGGGGATCTCATGGACAGTTTAATGGATAATGTCAAAAATATATTGTCCCACCTGGGTTTTCCCAGAAACTTCCGTGTTTCATATATTGTAGAGATATTGATCCTGACTGTGCTGATATACGAACTGCTGGTCTGGGTAAAGAATACCAGGGCATGGACTCTGCTCAAGGGAATAATCGTAGTCGTCGTCTTTGTGGCGTTCTGCTATATCTTCAATCTGACAACTATCACCTGGCTGCTCTCCAAGACCGCTGGGGTGCTGATCACCATGCTGGTGATACTGTTCCAGCCTGAACTGCGCAGGGCCCTTGAACAACTGGGGCGGCGCAATATCTTAGGATCTATTTTCGGCCTGAACAGCGCAGGCAGCATTGGCGAGGAAGATTCCCGGAGCCTGGAAAAGATCAATGATGAGATAATCAAGGCTGTCTTCGAGATGAGCAAGGTCAAGACAGGAGCTCTCATAGTCATTGAGAAACAGGTCGTCATGAATGAGTATGAGCGCACGGGTATCGCTATCGATGCCCTTGTTTCCAGCCAGCTTATCATGAATATTTTTGAGAAAAACACACCTCTGCATGACGGGGCTGTGTTCATAAGAGACCAGAGAGTCGTGGCAGCCACGTGCTACCTGCCGCTTTCCGACAACATGAATGTCGCGAAGGAGCTGGGCACCAGACACAGGGCCGGGCTGGGCATCAGCGAGGTGTCGGACAGCCTGACCATAATTGTCTCGGAGGAGACCGGATTTGTCTCAGTGGCGGAGGCCGGAAGACTGACAAGGAAGCTCAGCAGAGAAGATCTGAGGAAGAGGCTCTCTGTTCCCGGTTATACAGAGAATAAACATTTCGCGAGACTGAAGGGAATGATCAAGAATGGTAAGAAACCGTCTGACTCGTAATTTGGGCTATAAGATACTGGCACTGATCATTGCCGTTGTTCTGTGGATGGTAACGCTGAATGCCGAGGATCCTGTGATAACGCGTGAGTTTTCCAATGTGACAGTCACTGAGGTGAACGCGGATGTTATAACCGAGGCAGGCAAGGCGTACAGTTTCGCGAACGGTGTCAATAAAGTAAATGTCAGGATATCAGGCCGCACATCGATAGTCAACAATGTTACCCGCGATGATATAAAGGCTACGGTAGATCTTTCGAAGCTGTCGGATATCACCGGCGCTGTTCCTGTTGATGTGTCGTGCGACCGCTATCCGGGCGTCGATGTCAGCACTGAGGGCAGCAGCGGCATACTGAGGATAGAGATCGAAGACACTATGGAAAAGTCTCTGAAGGTCCAGGTCCAGACCAGCGGCAGCGCCGCAGACGGCAAGTACATCGGGGCAGGTTCCGCAACGCCGAACCTTATCACGATCTCAGGACCCAAATCTGTTGTCGGCAAGGTCGCCGGAGCAGTGGTGAGGGTGGCCGTGAACGAGGGAAACAGCACGGATATCCTTACGAACAGCAGCGTGGAGCTGGTTGATTCCAATGGTTCAGAGATAAGCAACTCCTCCCTGAAGCTGTCTGAGTCAGATATTTCAGTGAAGATCCCCATATACAATACAAAGACGGTGCCTGTTAATCTGGAGATCACCGGAAGCCCTCCTCAGGGCTACAGCGTGATCTCATCGGACTATGAGCCCAAGCAGGTAACGATAGCGGGACCTGATGACGCGCTGGCGAAGATCTCATCGGTAGTACTGAAGAATTATGACATTTCCGGCTCGACCGGGAAGGTCGAAAAGTCGCTGGTGGTATCAGATAATCTGAAGGGGAGTCTGCCTGACGGGGTAAGCATTGTGGACACTACTACAGCTGTTGCCCTGGCAGTGGATATAGAAAAGTCAGGCGAAGAAACTTACAGTGTGCCTGCAGACCAGATAAAACTGACAGGAAGTTCATCTGACCTGTCATATACAGTCACGGGTGAGTCGACTGATACTATCCCGGTGATCGTCAACAGTACAGAGAAGCTGCTGAGTCAGCTTACCGCGGACAATATCAGCGGAGATATCGATGTCAGCGGTCTGAAGGCAGGGGAATACGATCTGAAGGTCAACGTTGAGCTGGCAGAGGGATATACGATCTCCGGGCAGCCCAAGGCACATGTCGTAATAAAAGCTGCCGGAGAGACAGAATAAGTCGTTATAAATTTGGAGGTATATATATAAAATGAATTACAGGAAGTATAAGAGAGTCCCGGTCATTGATTATCCAGAGAGACAGTGGCCGGACAAGGAAATTATGAAAGCACCTGTCTGGTGCAGTGTTGACCTGCGCGACGGCAACCAGGCTCTGATCGAGCCCATGGTTGTAGAGGAGAAGCTCGAGTTTTTCAAGCTGCTTGTCAAGCTCGGATTCAAGGAGATCGAAGTGGGATTTCCCTCAGCTTCGCAGATCGAATATGATTTCCTCCGCCTTCTTATCGAGAGAGATCTGATACCTGATGATGTGAAGATACAGGTACTCTCGCAGTGCAGGCCGCATCTTATAAAGAGGACCTTTGAGGCCATCCAGGGCTGCAAAAATGTAATTTTTCATATTTATAATTCAACGTCTGTGCTTCAGAGGGATGTAGTATTCAATATGAGCAGGGACGAGATAAAGCAGATAGCTGTCGACGGCACGAATATGGTCAAGGAAGGCCTGAGCGGCTATGACGGCAGGCTTCAGCTGGAGTATTCACCTGAGAGCTTCACCGGCACAGAACTGGATTTTGCGCTTGAGGTGTGCGAGGCGGTCAAGGAAGCATGGCAGCCGACAGTTGAGAACCCGATCATTTTCAATCTCCCGGCGACTGTGGAGATGACGACCCCGAATGTATACGCGGATCAGATCGAGTGGATGTCCAGACATTTCACTGAGCGCGACAAGATCGTCCTCAGCATACACCCCCACAATGACAGAGGCTGTGCTGTGGCGGCTTCCGAGCTCGCTCTTCTGGCCGGCGCAGAGAGGATAGAGGGAACGCTCTTCGGAAACGGCGAGCGCACGGGCAATGTCGATATCCTGAATATCGCCTACAATATGTTCTCCCAGGGCATCGATCCTGAGCTGAACATTGAAGATGTAAATGAGATCATTGACGTTTGGGAGCGCTGCAATAAGATGCATGTCGACCCCAGACATCCTTACGGCGGCAAGCTTGTCTTTACTGCTTTTTCCGGTTCGCACCAGGATGCCATCAACAAGGGTACCCAGGCTATGGCGAAGAGAAATTCACAGATCTGGGAGGTCCCTTACCTTCCCATCGACCCTGCGGATCTCGGCAGGAAGTACGAGCCTATTGTCCGCATAAACAGCCAGTCCGGCAAGGGCGGCGTCGCATTTATCATGGATCAGTACTACGGCTTCAAGCTGCCGAAGGTAATGCATAAGGAGCTTGCCGACGAGATCCAGGCTATATCCGAGCGCCAGGGTGAAGTATCGCCTTCGCAGATCAAGGACAAGTTCAGGGAGATGTATATCAATGCCAAGTATCCTCTGCACTTCAAGAAGATCAAGATCGAGGATATGCCTTCTGACGATGAGAAGGATACGAAGGTTACCCTGACATATACGTTTAAGGATGAGCTCAAGACCATTGTCGGTTACGGAAACGGCCCTATCGATGCTGTGAAGCAGGCACTCTGTGAGGAGGGCGGCTTCAAGGCCAAGCTGACTATGTACGAACAGCAGGCACTGACGACAGGCTCTGACTCGCAGGCTGCCTCATATATCGAGCTTATGAATTCAGAAACAGGCGAGAGGGCATTTGGTGTCGGCATCAGCTCCAACATCAACCGCTCATCCGTGCGTGCGATATTCAGTGCAATGAACAGATTGTTCTTCCGCAAAAAGTAGTCAGCGATATACTGGATATTTCAGAAAGGAAGAAGAGCAGTGGCTAATAAAGATCAGTACAAGCGCCTGATCATGTTTCTCGCGTCTGCGTTGATACTTCTGGTTCAGGTGGCAATATTTTTCTATATTTGGAATAAATACTATAACTATCCATCAGTTATAGGAATAATGTATTTCAGGTGGGGCTATTTTGCTCTGCTTGCCATATATGCCATTACTAACTTTTTCTTCTCCAAGATATTCGGCGCGTACAAGGTCGGATACCTCAAGGTATCCGAGGTAATACTTTCGCAGATACTTGCCGTGCTCTGCTCCAATGCTGTGACATACATACAGCTGGCCCTGATAGGACGCTGGCGCTTCATGCACTATCTGAAGCCGATCCTGATCATGGCTTTATACGACATGGCAGCGGTGATCATATGGGTGATCTTCTCCCGCTGGGTTTATGCGAAGCTTTTTCCGCCCAGACGTCTTCTGCTCGTCTATGGGAAGATAAGCCCGAGAGAACTGATCGAGAAGATCACGACCAGAGAAGACAAGTACGTCATCGCGGAGGGCATCTGTCTTGATGCCGGATTCGATGAAGTCTTTGCCAAGATGATGGAATATGAGGCCGTGGTCATCGGCGATATACCGTCGACTTACCGCAATAAACTACTGAAACGATGCTACAGTGCCGGCATACGCTGCTACACTATCCCCAAGATAAGCGATATCATGATCAAGAGCGCCGCGACGATCAACCTGTTTGACACTGAACTTTATCTTTTCAGGAACAGCGGTCTCACGATCGAACAGCGATTTTTCAAGAGGATATTTGATATCGTGATCTCTGTTTTTATGCTCGTCCTGCTCTCGCCGCTGCTTCTGGCGGTATGTATATGCATAAAAGTCTATGACGGCGGGCCTATATTGTATAAGCAGGAGCGGCTGACAATCAACCGCAGGGTATTCCTGATATTTAAATTCAGGAGCATGAGAGTCGATTCCGAGGGTAATTCCGCAAGACTGGCAAATGCTGATGATGACAGGATAACACCGGTCGGTCACGTGATACGACGTCTTCATATCGATGAGCTGCCTCAGCTGCTCAATATCATTAAGGGTGATATGTCGTTCGTGGGTCCGCGCCCTGAGCGCCCTGAGATCGCCAGGATCTACCGTGAGAGCATACCGGAGTTTGATTTCAGGCTTAAGATGAGAGCCGGCCTGACCGGCTACGCGCAGGTGTTCGGCAATTACAGGACAACTCCGCTTGACAAGCTGAAGCTGGATCTCACATATATCGAGAACTACAATCTGGCTCTTGATTTCCTGATCGTTATCCAGACAGTAAAGATATTTTTCCAGAAAGACAGTTCACAGGGACTTGAGGCAGGTGCCAAGACTGCGCTGAAAACAGATGATGAAAAAGATGACAGCGACAGCGGGAAGCCTTCCCACAGCGCGGAGGATCAAATAGTATGAAGCCGAAGGTATCGGTAATCATTCCCGTATACAATGGGGCACGGTTCATAAGCTGTGCTCTTGATTCGGTTATTATCCAGGATGTTCCGTCAGAGATAATTGTGATAGACGACAATTCTTCAGATAATATCGAGGAGGTGCTGACCCCCTATTTACAGCGCAGCGAGATCAGGCTGCTGAAGAATAATGTCAATGTCGGGGCGGCTGAGAGCAGAAACCGCGGCGTGAGGGCCGCACAGGGCGAATATGTCGCATTTCTGGACTGTGATGACTGGTGGGAGCCGGATAAGCTGAAAAAGCAGCTGGCGCTGATGAAAAAAAGCGGCTGTGTTCTCTGCTCCACAGGAAGAAGACTGGTGACTCCTGACGGCAGGAAGACGAAAAGGATAATCTGTGTTAAACAGACGCTGAGCTACAACAGCATGCTGGTGCAGAATCCGATCAACTGTTCTTCCGTGCTTTTAAAACGCGATGTAGCGCTGGAGTTCCCCATGTCTCATGACGAATATCATGAAGACTACATCACCTGGCTGAGGATATTGAGAAAATACCGCAGGGCCTGCGCGATAGATGAACCGCTGCTGAATTACAGGATCAGCAGTTCGGGCAAGTCCGGCAACAAGCTGCAGTCAGCAGGCATGACCTTTCATGTATACAGGTGCATGGGATTTTCGTGGCCGAAATCAATAGTATGTTTCATAGCTTATACACTCAACGGAGTACGCAAATACGCCCGCTGGTAGTCATCAGACTCCAGGCGGGCGTATTTGCTGCCATATTTGACCGGTCGTTATTTTGCTCTTGCCGCATATATCTCATCGCCGATCGTCTGCACAGTAGACGACGGTGAATAGCTCTGGTTGTCGAAAAGGTACTGGTGAAGCTCCGTGACATTCGTATTGAAGCCGTCCGCGAAGTCATAATCCAGTGAATCCGTGGTCAGGTGCCCGGTTATTACCTCAAACGGGAAACCCTTCGAATCAGTGATGCTGTAGCTGGAAATATCCTTCGCCAGGGCAATGATGTCCGTGGTGGAAAGGTTCGTGTATATCTCCGGCAGCACCTTGTTGATGACAGAGACAAGTGTTGTCACGTTGGAAGTCTTGATCTTCGCAAAGACCTTGGCGATTACTGTACGCTGCCTTTCAGCACGCTTGAAATCGCTGTCAGACTTTCTTATCCTGGCATACGCAGTTGCCTGTGTGCCATTGAGGACCTGGGTGCCTGCGCTTTTCAGGTGAGCCGATTTGGAACCGGTAACCTTGTTCTGCTCGTCGATGAGCGGATTGATAAGGGCGAACTCAGCATCGGTGACATCTATCTCCACACCTCCGACCGCGTCGACTATATCGGCCAGTATCCCGAAATCGACCGTAGCGAACTGGGTGATCGTAAGATCAAGATTGGTGTTGAGCGTACTCATGGACAGCTGGGCTCCGCCGTAGGCATATGCGTGATTGACCTTCGTCAGCCCGTAGCCCGGGATCTTCATGCAGGTATCACGGTAAATGCTGAGCAGCTTGATCTGCTTTTTATCATGATTTATGCTCATGATGATGATACTGTCAGACCTGGCGTCCTTTTTCAGGTCTCCGTCACGCGTATCGACACCGTAGAGCACTATGTTGTCGTAGCCGCTGAGAACTGTTTTGGTCGAATCGGCTATATCATTGACCATGATCTCATCTTTATTTACTTCAGTGGAAGCCCTCTGAATGGACGAAAGTTTTGCGTAGATGATGATTATCGGGACAAGGACCAGGATAAGTATTATTTCAACGATTAAAACTATCCCCCACTTTTTGGTCTTGTGGGATGCATTTTTAAGTTTACTCATATATTAGATTCCTTTTATCGATTTTAATTGTCGGGTTATATAGATTCCTTTTTGTCGATTTTAATTGTCAGTCCCCGGAAAATACTCAATTGGTATCATAACTCAAATGTATTATGCTGACAAGCTTTTTTTGATCTGACTTAACATTTTTTTCATTCTGCTTTCACATTCTGAACACATTTCGATGCTAATATATAGTCAAAAAGCAGATATAATCGTTGAAAGGGGAATATACTATGTTTAACGAAGATGGATATAGCAGCCGGGATACCGGCAACAACAATGATTACAGCTATTACAGTTCTGATCTGAGATCGGATGCAGGAAGTCAGCAGGGTGCCGGCACTTCAGCAGGCAGCGGCCATGATAATAAGAACAGTAAGAAAAAAGGCGGTTTCGGTGCCATGATAGCCAAGGCAGCGTGTCTGGGCCTTGTGTTCGGGCTTGTCGCGTCAGGCGTCATGTTCGGGTTCAACAAGGCGGCAGGGACTTCTTCCTCGTCGTCAGCCCAGACTACACAGTCGGCCAGCTCAGGCGTCAGCATTGTCAAGACTTCTTCTACGTCAGTCTCGACAACTGAGGCGAATGATGTTTCCGATATCGTAGATCAGGTCATGCCGAGCATAGTAGCTGTCAATACAACAATTGAGACTACATCTACTGACTGGTTCGGCCGTCAGTATCAGGAAGAAGGAGAGGGTGCCGGTTCGGGCATCATCATCAGCAGTACTGACAGTGATCTCTACATACTGACGAACTATCATGTTATTGAGGACTCCAAGACTGTATCAGTGCAGTTCTCTGACGATACCAAGGTCAGCGCGACTGTCAAGGGCTACGATGAGGACGCCGACATAGCAGTGCTGGATATCAAGATGTCCGATATCACTGCCAAGACGAAGAGCACTGTCAAGGTCGCGGTCATGGGAGATTCAGATTCCCTGAAGGCCGGCGAGAGCGCAATTGCCATCGGCAACGCACTCGGTTACGGACAGTCTGTCACTACAGGCGTCATCAGCGCAGTTTCGCGTGATGTACAGCTTACTGATAAGACCATGACACTTATCCAGACAAGCGCAGCTATCAATCCCGGCAACAGCGGCGGTGCCCTGCTGAACGGCAAGGGTGAAGTTATCGGCATCAATACAGTCAAGTATTCCGAGACAGATGTCGAGGGCATGGGTTATGCCATCCCGATAAACAGCGCTATAACGACTGCGAAGGGCATAATAGACGGCACGATCACTACCAAGACAGATGACAATACGGCATACCTGGGAATTACCGGCGGGACTATCGACGCCAGCACTGCAAAACAGTACAG
>Ga0183097_10460_pt1 | contig 77866 bp, 67 predicted proteins | sample BioMet8_FD_128883 | JGI IMG/M metagenome (GOLD analysis project Ga0183097, IMG submission 128883) | Microbial communities from bioreactor (seeded with sewage sludge) at Lawrence Berkeley National Lab, California, USA - Biofuel... | ecosystem: Engineered > Bioreactor > Anaerobic > Unclassified ... | reverse complement strand
ACTTCACCGTCTTCACGTTGCGTCAGCAACACTTCACCGTCTTCACGTTGCGTCAGCAACACTTCACCGTCTTCACGTTGCGTCAGCAACACTTCACCGTCTTCACGTTGCGTCAGCAACACTTCACCGTCTTCACGTTGCGTCAGCAACACTTCACTTCTTGAAATCATCTGGAACTTATAATATATTTCAGCATAATCGGGGGAGTCGCCATGACGGAAAGCAAACTGCGTACCTTGTCTATTGATTTTGCGGTTCAAATCATTGAATTGGTCAAGCATCTCAAAGCGCAACATGAATCAGTAGTTTCCAATCAAATCGGACGTAGCGGCACCAGTATCGGCGCCAACATCCATGAAGCGCAATACGGACACAGTAAGCCGGACTTTATTGCCAAGCTGCAAATTGCGCTTAAGGAGGCCAACGAAACCGGATATTGGCTTGAACTGTTGTTCCGTACCGGCTATATCAAGGAAGAACAATATCAAAGCCTCAGTGAACGTTGTGCTCAACTTCGAGTCATGCTGATTGCCTCCGTCAATACGGCCAGGAATAGAGTGAAATGATTTTGTCCGCCATTTTCTTGCTTAAAACGTGAATTTTCCAAGACGGAGTAAAACGGAGTCGTTTTTCCCGCTCCGTCAATTTTTCCGGGATTTACGGAGCCGGAACCATGAAAAGCCGGAAAATCCGCCGAAAAAGATTACCCAAGATTGGACTCGTGAAATGTAAAGAGTAGAATATAGCGTAAACAATTTTGACCTCATGTTTGATTACAATAAAAACATAGATACTTGGGATGGCAGATAAGGGACGTAATCATGATGAAAAATAAACCACAGCCTTTATTTGTAACCCGTTGGTACAATTGCAAAATATTCTGCGGAGGTTCGTCCAGGCACAAAGCCCCGCTCATTGCGGAATTGAAGTACAAGAGGTCCGGAAAATTTATTTCGTTTAGCAATCCGTTTATTTTTGAAGCGACACTTCAAATTGCCGAGCAGGCATTTGATGTCCAGCTAACCGCCACGAGTCCAACGAATATTGCCTACTCCGGTTTGACCGGTATCCTGCATTTTTCCGATACCGAATTTGCCAATATTGTTATTGAAATACGGGAGCCACGAAAGGCTTACCGAATTGCAATCTCCGATGGTCACGACAGTTGGATAGTCTGTGCCGATGTAAAATGTGATGTTGAAACCGAAAAAATAAAAATCAATATCTACCGGAATGACGAATTAGTCTTATCCGCCCCTGGTGCCAATGACGGCTGGGGAGAAGAGTTGCGCAGTTGTTTTAAATTGATTCGCTACCATTGGGGCGATGTATTAAATGACCGGTTGTTAGCAGAGCCGCAATCCCAAGCTAGTATCGCCTGCCTATTGGCAATTGGTCTTCACAATTCCACGATAGGAACCCAGCTTTTAGCCGATTATCCAACCGGCTGACTCTTTGCTGCAAAAAAATGCGGAACCCATGAATTTTCCAAGACGGAGTAAAACGGAGTCGTTTTTTCCGCTCCGTCAATTTTTCCGGGATTTGCGGAGTAAAAACCATGCAAAGTGGAAAATCCGCCGAAAAAGATTACACAAGATTGGACTAGGGGAGCTGTGATGAGTATGGGAGTACAAAAAAAACTTCCTTGCATTAGCGTAACTGCGGTGATAAGATAAATCCAGGAAGCCCAGCCGTATTGACTTTTCTATATTTATGCTGTCCAACCGCTAACCGCGAGGTTATTTATGTTCTATGTTTTCGTGGCATCAGGTATAGCCGTCATAGTCATCACCATCGCCGTATTGATTTATCTGGAGCTGAAAGGCAAAAGCGTTAAGACCAGAATCATTTTGTTGAGTTTATTAATTGTCGAATTAATGGCGGCGGGATGGTATTACAGTTGTATCAGAGTTTTCGAATATCAATTCGGACAAGCGTTCCTGGCTCCGGTCCCGCAAGGAGAAGTGCTTCAAATGGGGCGTGCGGACGCAGCGGTCGTCAACAATATTAAGCAATACCTGTCAGAAGATAGAGACAAAAAAGTTCTGGTCAACATACTCAATCAGTTTCAGCTAAGAACTCAGGGTAAACTTTTTAACAGCAATGGTTTATTTTCCTACTACAATGCCAAGGAACATGAGCAGCAATATAATAAGCTGGCGGCAGAAATACGGGCAAACCTAAAGTAATATTCACGGCCCATAAATTTCATCGTCAGTTAATGATATAAAACAGAATTATCGGGAGAGAATAAATGAAAATCGGATTAATTTGTTTGAGCATTCTATGCATTATGTTAACAGCAATAAGCGTAGTCCTCATTCTGGGACAACGAACTTTAATAAACGATTACAATAAGGTAGGCTGTGGTAATTTTTCAGCCGCCTGCATAAATGTTATCCGACAGACGGAAGCAAAGCAATTAACGGTTTTTGCAACCGTGCCGACCAAGTCCAGAAAAGAACATGTTCAAGGCTATACTATTGAGATTATTGCCAATGAGAGAATCATCAAAAACAATAAGCCGTTCGGGGGCGCTTACCATCAACATCACAATAGTATTATTTTAAATTTTGCAGCGGTTCAAATACTTGACGGCGATAGCAAACTTGGACTTCGTTTAATCCAAATTTTAGCAGAAGTAGACCCTGAATATGTATGGGCATCGCCTAATTTGCCCAATCGTACCATTCAGGAAATTCGTAAAGGAGTTGAAACTGGGGATAGTAATATTCAGGCGGTTTTGAAAGACGAAAAACACCAGTGGGCATGGCGGGTAAAAGAATACGGGAACCCGGTTGCCAAGAGCAGTGAGTTGCTTCAAGGTAAATAACCTATTGGGTAGGTACGGGAAACGAATGCACTTCGAGGATTAATATGTTCTTCAACTTCTGTTCCGATAAAGAATATGAACGTCAATACTGGTGTACCATATGGGACATCGAAGTGGCACTACAGGCAATAATCTTGACGTATGAGAAAGCGTTTCTTTACCTCAACCGAAGAACCATAAAAGCCAAGACGATTAACCTGATGAAACAGCCGCATCTTGGCGTTGACACGCAAGCCCGTATTGCCGACGGCTGGGTTGATAACTTTCTGACGCTGGAACTGGAATATGTTTTGCCATATCTGCGCAGCCGCAAGAACATTTTGTTTCGGCGCAAGGGACTGAAAGAATTGCTGCTCAACGACCGGTTTATGACCTGCGTAAAAGCAGCGCCGGAATTTAAAGAATACCTCGAAATCCAAAACCCAAAACTCAAACGGAGTTGACATATGGATATCTGGCATGAAATGAACTGCTGGAACAAGTATCTGGCATATAAACTTGGGGCAAGCGCCAATAATGCCACTTTCCATATCGAACTTTGCGAGAATCCCGGATGGTGGGTAAAGGTCAACTTAGCCGGAACTCCTTTTGCCGAGTGCCGCTTTGATAAAATTTCTCATAATGTCGACGCCAATCGCTTTCAGACGTCGTCAACCGACTGGTACCATTGTGCCATCAAGGATAAGAAATTTGATGGGGCCGGCGACCCGGACAAACTGGAATTTATCTTGACCACGTTTTTCGACTGGCTCAAACAAAACGGCTATGTTGCCAAGGAATGGACGCCGGATGACGTCCCACCAATAAGTAGTTGTTTCCCGTAACCTGAAGATACTGAATTATAAAAATGCAGTGGGGCTTATGCCATGAATCTTTTTTTTCTTATTATTGCCGGCATTATCAGCGGCGGGTGCCTTGCTGTTTTGTTCGGTAGCATGGTTGCTGCCATGAGAATCCGTCGTTGGCCGCAAGTTCAAGGTGAAATAACCGGCAACAAGCCCCAAACAGAAACCGATGTCAATCTTTGTGGTAATGGCATTGTCGTCAATCGGCTGCTCGTTCCTAAAATCAAATATCGTTATCAAGTCGACGGCAAAAACTATACAGGACATGAAATTACGTTTATCACCCTGAACGATACCGCCGGCTTGGCTTCCCGCCGAATTCGGAAGAAGTATCCTTATGGACAACAAGTCACTGTCTATTATTCTCCCGACAATCCCAAGCGTTCCTTGCTGGAACCATATCCGAGCATTTTCTTCTTTCTTGGTGCCGGACTGGTGGCATTATTATTTGCGTTGCCTATACTTTCAATATTTTTCTGAAAGAGTTACGAACCTGAAATCCGCCGTATTTGATAACAAGGCTACCGCAGTGGAATGTTGAGCGCGGCAAAGATGTCTTTTTGCTTCTTGGTCATCTCGCTGGAGATGCTGGAGCCATCGGCGGCATAAATCGTCTTGAGTCGTTTCAGGTGTGAAATCATTTCCGGAAAGGTCATTCTGAGCTTGCCGCCGTTGGTTTTGAGCCGGTGAATCATCTCGCCGTAGAGGATCAGGCCGATCATATGAACGAACAGTCGGCCGTCGAAATTCTCCTGCGAGTGGACCCGCCCGCGACCCGAATCCATTTCGTTTTTCAGGGTGTCGAAAAACTTTTCCACGCCGTCACGCCGGAAATAATCCTCCAGCAGCCCCAGACGTTCTGCTCCGGACTGGCTGGGGATGAGAATGATCTTGCCCAATTTCAACGCGTGGTCGTTGATGGCGACGTCATTGCGTTTGACGCGCAACTGCCTGGCGGTCTTTCGGATATCGTATAGCTTGGCCATGCCGGCCGCCACCGCGTCGATCAACGCGGCCGCTTCTTCTTCCGTCTCGAAATGACGGTCTTTCAGGCGTTGATCGACCTGGGCGAGCTTCCGCAACAGCGTATTGGTTTCGTCGGTGCGGCGCTCGAAATCGACAAAAACATGCGCCTCGCGGAACGCCCCGGCCAGTTCGATGCTGCGCACGGCATGGCCCATGGGAAGGTCGTTGAATTGAAAATAGGTGGCGACGTTGTCGAACGAGCGCGCCGTTTCGCGAAGCAACGTTTTGGCCGCGTTCAAGCTCAGCGGCAGCGGCATGATGAAGTCGTAGCCGGCTTCATACAGCGATTTCACGTTGGCGGCGCTGTAAAAACCGCGATCCATCACCAGCCTCGAATGGGTCAGCTCGTAGTCGGACTTCATCTGGTGGAGCAGGTTTTTGAGCGTGGAAACGTCGCCAATGCTGCCCGGGTAAACGCGATAGCCCAGCGGTCGCCCGGGACGGTCGGCAAACAACATGCCGACGTTGATTTGCGGCAAACTTTCGCCGTCGCGGTTATACCCGAATTCATCTAAAACCAGGCCGGTGGCATAGGTCGAAATCGAGGTGATGTCAAAGACCAGATTGCGGTTCTGCCCATGCCGCTTTCCCCACTGACGCCAGAACGAGTCACGCGCGACTTCGTTCTCGCCGAGCTCCTTGAGAAACTTACTGACCGCCTGACTGGTCATGGCGCAATTCTTCATGCCGTCCGTCATATGTGCCCAGTTTTCATAGAGATACATTGGCGCGTTCTCAGTGGCGCAGTAAGTCGCCAGCGCAAAAATCCGCTCGCCTTCATCGTCCCCGAAACTCTCCGCCAACAATTCCTGCAGACCGTTTTCTTCCGAGCATTTTTCCGTCGCCCGGATCACCCCGCTGGTCAAATTCGTGCGACGACTCCACTTTTCCTTGCGCGGCGTTTCGATTTCACCGGTCTGTTCATTCAAAACGCCCAGATACTTGCGTTTCTGCCGCGCCTGCTGCTTTTCCTTATCCCACACCCCTTCCGCTTCGTAAACGTAAATTTTGCCCCGAACCTTCTGCCGCACCTGATAGCTCATGTCATATCCTCCTCGATTTATAACAACATTGTTATCATATACTAACAATGACAGAAAAGCAAGTGACCAAGACCGTTTCAGGTAAAAAACATGAGAAATTTATGTCTTGTTATGATTGCTGTGGGATTTTAGGTTGCAAAACCAAAACGACAACCTATAATAAGTTAGACTATCAATAACTGATGTCTTCGTACAACAATGGACCGATGGCGAAAGCAAAAAAAGGATATTTTAGCGATGTTTAAATGTCAAAAGTTTTTGTTGTTAGCAATATTGATAAGTCTCGGGGGATTGGCGTTTGCGGAAAATGAGTTAATTAAAACAGGATGTTATACCTGGAAGGTTACAGAAGGAAAAACCTTAATTAACGTTGCCAAAGCATATATCAAAGCCGACGCAGGAAAGGTTGATGTTTTTTTTGATACGATGCGCATTCCATGTACGGTAAAAAACAATTGTTACGAAGGGGTTGCGGAAGATGGTAACATAAAAATACATCTCTACTTTACCATTGACGCCGACCATAATATAACAGGGTATTATGAACGCTGGAGTATCGATTCAGATGTCAAACCCAAATATGACATTACCATCCAGGAAGATACTAATCCTAACGCCAAAACCTACTGGGAAAAGCGCATCACGATTATGGGAAAACGCCCGAATAAACCGTTGCCACGCATATCCACGGAAATGCAAAACATTATTAAGCAAAGGGCCAAAACGGAAGATATCGGGTTTGATATCAAAGGCAAAGTTATTGATTCAGCAGGAAATCCGCTTGAAGTTGTAACCGTTGATTTGAGAACAACTAAATATGACATAAATAATCCTTTGGGCACAATGACTTGCAAAACGAAAGTTATTACCAACAAGGAAGGAATGTTTGAGGCAAAAGATCTTTTCGGTCATTTATTGATAATCTCATGTCATCGAAAAAGTACTGGCAGTTTCAGTAAATCTTTTTCCGGTAAAGCCGAAATTGAAAAAATGAAGGATCAACTTGTTGAAATAAAACTTGAGGTCAAGAAGAAAAAGGCGGCAAATAATGTTGCCGACATGTCTCTCCCAACTGCTGCAACTGCCATTCGAGAAAAAACGCTCTCCCTGAAGGATAAACGGCAAGATGGGAAATTCGCCAACTTTAAATTGCAGAATGATGTCCAGAAAAAGCTACTGGCGTTCCTTGAACATAAAGATTCTGTTGAATGCCGCAATGATTGCCTGAAGGCAGCGGAAGTGCTCTTAAAAGAAAATAACGACGATGCGGTTAATTCTGCATTTATTTATGCCAAAATTAATTGGCTGCTGGGGGAATATCCTCCTGCCATTGATGCCCTGAACAAAATCGTCAAGGATTATCCGCAAATCGAAACCCCAGTTTTTAAGGCTCCGGCATTAATCATTGCCAAGTTTTGGCTCGCCGCAATTATGCAGGAAAAAGGTCAACCTGATTTGGCAAGACAAAATTATCAGGACATTCTTGACTTCGCCGAACGTGATATGAAAAAGTATTGGGGGATTGCCGCCATAACGTGTTTTCGACTGGCAGAAGTTACCCAAAATAATAACGAGACTAAATCATCGCTGGAATATTTAACCCAAGCGCAAAAGATTCAATGTTCCCCGGATCAACAACAAACCCTTGGAACGGTTATTTCTGATTGGGCTGCTTACAATTTAACCCTCCAGGAAAAAGGCGTTGCCGCCGCCCAAGAAACCTTGACGCAAAGCAAAAGCAAACTAAACGCATTTTATCTTATGCCTGCTGTGTATTTGCAAATGAATGGACGAATTGGCAATGATGATTTTTCTTCACGTTGTGAACAACCTTTGTTTGTTCAATCCTTGGAGAATGTTATAGAGAAGTCTTCCAGCGACATTGATAAAGCGTTTGCCGCCATTCTGTGGGCTCAAGCCTATTTCCAACAACAAGATTATACTAATGCAACAAAGTATTTCCGCACGGTTTATGATGGCGATTCCTTTTGGGCACCGGAAGCTGGTCTAATGCTCAGCGATTGTTTTTACAAACAAGGCAAGCAAAAAAATGGAAGTGAAATAATTAGCGATATGAAAAAGCGATTCCCTTCTTATTTCGTAAAGCAGAAGTAGCCAAGATAGTAGAAAAGTTAGAATGTGAAGGATCGAATTTATTAATAAACCAGATCTGTCTTACTACAAATGTAAAGTAAGCCGAAGATACAGGTTTTCGCCCATATCTCCGGCTGTCCGGTTCAGACTGTAATATCCAAACCGTTCGTCCTTTCATATTCAGCACAAGCCATGCCTGCCCGAACTGGTCTATAACTTCGCTCCGATAACAGAATTAGCCAGGCACGTGGAGCAGAAAATATTCGATTTTGCGCTCAAGCGGTTCAGACCGTAAAAACGCAACACTTGATATCCGCATCATGAAAATTCACGTTTTTCAGCTTGGAACCGGTGAAATCAGCTTGATATAACATGGTCTGGTCAAAACGTACCTTCCGCATTTCCGCTTCGGTAAAGTTGGCAAAAGGCATAAGGCTATGGCTGAAATCGCAGTGGGTAAGGATTGACCGTTTAAACGAAATACAATCCCCTTTGATACCGGAAAAACAGCAATCCGTCAACGTGCAACTATTCAAATCGGCATGGCGTAAATCAACATCCCGGAACGTACAACGAATGAAGGTAACGCCGTCAAGGTCGGCAAACCTGAGTTCCATGCTGGTAAAGTCCATATTTTCGACCAGCTTCATCGCTTTGAGAATCCGATAATCATACCGTGGTTACCCCCTGAAAAACAGGAATAGACTCCCGGAAGAAGAGGCAACGGAAGGAAGTAGATGATTTTTTTAGGAATTTTTTCGAAGAAGAGGCAGAAATACGCCGCTCACGCGGCCATGGAAGAAAATTCAGAAGAAAATACAGGGACAGCTGAGATCGGCGTTTTCAGGACAAACGAGATTGGCGCTGACACCAGATGACGAATGTTAATATAAATTAGATCATCCTCTTCGATTTTCATGTATGACTACGTTTAAATTCCCAAAATCGCGGGCATAGTGAATTCAATCTATTCACTCGTCATACGAATTGGCCGTTTTAAGCGCCGCCAAACGGCTTTACTAACTCGGACATGGAATGCCGTGCTTCCGCCCTGCGATGAGCTTTAAAACGAAGTTTCTCCCCGCAATCAACCTATCCACATTCCACCCGACCGAATGACCGGTCGGAAATCGACAAAAAAAAGCGTCCGAAGTCGAAACTTCGGACGCCATGATTCGTAACCGACGGTAATAATTATTTACCGCTGACCACGCCGTGGGACTTAAACGTACGGGTGAGCGAAAACTCACCGAGTTTATGTCCGACCATGTTTTCCGTCACATATACGGTATTGAAAATCTTGCCGTTATGAACGTTGAAAGTGTGGCCGACGAAATCCGGAATGATCATCGAACGGCGAGACCACGTCTTGATCGCCTTTTTCTGACCGCTCTGGTTCATCTTGTCCACTTTATCCATGAGGGATTCATCCACGAACGGGCCTTTTTTAATCGATCTGGCCATTATTTCTTCCTCCGTTCAACAATGAATTTGCTCGAATTCTTGCGCTTGCAACGGGTCTTGAAGCCCTTGGCCAGCTGTCCCCAAGGCGACCGCGGATGACCGCCGCCGCTGGTTCTGCCTTCGCCCCCACCCATCGGATGGTCGACCGGGTTCTGGACAACGCCACGGTTATGCGGACGCTTGCCCTGATAACGTTTCTTGCCGGCCTTGCCGAGCTTGACGTTCATATGTTCGCCATTGCCGACATGACCGATGGTGGCACGGCAACGAACATTCAACATGCGGACTTCGCCGCTGGGCAACTTGATCTGAGCGTATTCGCCTTCTTTGGCGCGCAATACCGCCACGTCGCCGGCCGAGCGGACCAACTTGGCGCCGCAGCCCGGTTCCATTTCGACGTTGTGAATTTCCACGCCCACCGGAATATCCTTGATTTCCAAGGTATTGCCCGGCTTGATTTCGGCTTTGCTGCCGCTCATCACCGTCATTCCGACGGTCAGACCGTCCGGCGCAATGATATAGGATTTGACGCCGTCGGCATACACCAGCAACGCAATGTTGGCGGTGCGGTTCGGGTCGTATTCGATACTGTCGACGCGAGCGGGAATGCCATCGCGATTCCGCTTAAAATCGAGGATCCGATAACGGCGCTTGTTGCCGCCGCCGCGGAACCGGCAGGTAATGTGCCCGGAATGATTGCGACCGCCGGTCGAACGCTTGCCCACTACCAGACTCTTTTCCGGAGTGGTCCGCGTAATCTCGGCATAGTCGAGAACACTCATGCCGCGAAGGCTTGGAGTGCGAGGTTTGTAATTTATGGTAGCCATGTTATATCAACCTTACTTAGCGGTTATAAAACGTTGATCGTACCTTCAGCCAAAGTGATGACCGCTTTCTTCCAGTTGGGACGACGTCCCACTTTCGGACTGCGACCAACCCGTTTCAGCTTCCCGTCATAATTCATGACGTTGACCGACTTTACTTTGACATCCGGGAAAAGCGCTTCCACCGCACGGCCGATTTCGATCTTTTCCGCCCGGGGGTCGACCTTGAACAAATACTTCTTCTGGGCCGCCAGTTCCGCGCTCTTTTCCGTCACCATTACCGACTGGATCACATCATAAGCTGCTTTCATCGCTTGCTCTCCTTATGCCAGACGCTGCACGAACTCATCCATCGCGTCCTTGGTAATGACCAGCTTCTGGAAGAGGAGCAGTTGATAAACGTTAAGCGTCGCGGCTTTGATCAACACCACATTCGGCAGATTGCCGACCGCGCGTTCGATCTTTTCATCATAGTCCTTCACCACCAGCGCCGCCGCCCGGTCCATATCGACCTTCAGGTTCTGAAAAACCGCCACGGCCTGTTTGGTTTTCGGTTCGGCGATGTCGAAGGCATTCAACATCATGATCGCATCGTCATTGACGCGATCGGTGAAAGCGCGCTTCAACGCCAGCATCCGGACTTTCTTATTCACTTTCTTGGCGAAACTGCGCGGCTTAGGCCCGAAGATAATCCCGCCATGACGCCATACCGGGTTACGAACACTGCCCACGCGGGCGCGGCCGGTACCCTTCTGACGCCACGGCTTGGCGCCGCTGCCACTTACTTCACCGCGGGTTTTCGTCGAAGCGGTGCCCGCCCGCTGTTCCGCCATATAGGCGATCACGACATCATGGACAGCCTGCGTCCCTTTTTCGGACTCCAGGCAGCTGTCCTGCAGCTCGTAGGCGCTGACAACCGCCCCGGTGCTGTCATAAATATCTAACTTTTTCGGCATTTTATTCACCTAACGTAAAAGTTCTACTTGCTGCTGAGTTCAGCTTTTTTCTTGGCGCTTTTGACCATGACAATGCCGCCATTCGGACCCGGGACCGCACCCTTGACGTAAATCAGGTTGTCCGCTTCCACCACCCGCACGACTTGAAGGTTCGACATCGTGCACGTGGCGTTGCCCATGTGACCGGGGAGGCGTTTGTTCTTGATCACGTTACCCGGAGTTTCACGGCAACCCATCGAACCGGGTTTACGCACCCAGCCGCCGGCATGACCGGCACGACCGCCCTGAAAGTGATGACGTTTCACAACGCCGGCAAAACCGCGGCCTTTGGAAACACCCGTAACGTCCAGATATTCGTTCGCAGCAAAAATCGTCGCTTTTACTTCGCTGCCCAATTCGACCTGGGGGTCCGCATCGAGCCGGACTTCACGGACGATCGCCGGAGGGGTATCCTTGCGTCCGCACCGTTCGAAATTGGTGAGCATCGCCTTTGAAACATTCTTTGCCTTCCGGCAACCGAAGCCCAGCTGCAACGCGGAATAACCGTGTTTTTCCTGGGTTTTAACGTCGACCACAACGCAGGGCCCAGCCTGAATCACGGTTACCGGAATCAATTTTCCGGCCTCCGTGTAATACTGCGTCATTCCGACCTTCTTACCGATCAAACCTTTCATAGTTCTCCTTTCTGATACTTACCACCGTCGGTAACCGGGGCATTGGTATCCAGATGTTGTGTGATTACGCGCCGATCTTGATGGAAATATCAACCCCGGCGGGCAAATTCAATTTCTTCAGTTCGTCTACCGTCTTCGAAGTCGGATTGATGATATCCATCAGCCGCTTGTGCGTCCGGATTTCAAACTGTTCCATCGACTTTTTGTCCACATGCGGCGACCGGTTGACGGTCAGCCGTTCGATCCGGGTCGGCAACGGAATCGGGCCCGCCACCATCGAACCGGTTCTCCGAGCGGTATTCAGGATTTCCGTTACGGACTGATCCAGAATCCGATGTTCATACGCCTGCAGGCGTATTCTAATCTTCTGAGTCGCGCTCATCGCTTACATTTCTCCACAATTTTATCTTGAACCATTTTCGGTACATTGTCAAAATGCGACGGTTCCATCGTATAGGACGCACGACCGCGGGTCAGCGACCGCAGCGAAGTCGAATAACCGAACATTTCCGCCAGCGGTGCATTCGCCAGAATCCGCGTGAAGCCCTGGGTGGAATCGGCTTCCACCTGAACCACGCTGCCGCGCCGTCCGGTGATATCCCCGATCACATCGCCCATATTTTCGTCCGGCGTCGTGATTTCCACCTTCATGATCGGTTCCAGTACCACCAGGCCAGCCTTGTTACAGGCATCCTTGAAAGCCATTGAAGCCGCAATCTTGAAGGCCATTTCCGAAGAGTCAACCGGATGGTAAGACCCGTCGACGATGTCGATATGAATGTCGATCACCGGAGAATTGCACAGCACCCCGGTCTGAGCCGCTTCGACCAAGCCCTGTTCCACCGGCTTGATGTATTCCTTCGGAATCGCGCCCCCGATCACTTTGTTTTCGACCGTCACGCCATGACCGCGTTCTTTCGGCGTAATGTTGATAACCACATGGCCGTACTGGCCGCGACCGCCGCTCTGACGGACGAATTTGGTATCGGAACTGGCCGGTTTGAGAATCGTTTCGCGGTAAGCCACTTCCGGCGCGCCGGCGTTGGCATCCACTTTAAATTCCCGGAACAACCGGTCGCGAATGATATCCAGGTGCAGTTCGCCCATCCCGGAAATAATCGTCTGTCCGGTTTCGGCATTGCTCTTCACATGGAAAGTCGGGTCTTCTTCGGCCATCGCCAGCAGACCCTTGGTCAGCTTGTCGCGGTCGACCGTGGTTTTCGGTTCGATCGCCATCGAAATCACCGGGTCCGGGAAATGCATCGATTCGAGCACGATCGGATCGTTTTCGACGCAGATCGTATCCCCGGTCGTGGCATTTTTCAGTCCCACCGCGGCGCCGATATCGCCGCTGTAAATAGCATCCTGTTCCGAACGGGCATTGGCGTGCATCAGCAACAACCGACCCAACCGGTCGGACTTGGTAGTCCGGGGATTATAGACCGACATACTCTTGAGCGCCGTTCCGGAATAAACCCGGAAATACGCCAGTTTCCCGACGAACGGGTCGTTCATAATCTTGAAAACCAGCGCGGCAAACGGTTCTTTGTCGCCGCAATGCCGAACCAGCGGTTTGTCCGTCCGCGGATCGGTACCCTTGGTTTCCCAGATATCCAGCGGAGACGGCAGATAGGCGGCCACGCCGTCGAGCAGCAACTGAACGCCTTTGTTCTTGAATGCAGAGCAGCAGAAACAAGGAACAATCTTGGAGGCGATCGTGCATTCACGAATCGCTTTCCGCAACAGATCATTGTCCGGCATCTTGTCATCCAGGAAGAGTTCCATCACTTCGTCGTTGTTTTCCGCGACTTTTTCGACCAAATCGTGATAAGACTGTTTGACTTTGTCCTGATATTCGGCAGGAACGTCTTCTTCCCGCATCTTGGCGCCGAATTCGTCGCCATCAAAATAATACGCTCTCTTTTCGATGATATCGATCACGCCGGCGAACTGCGCTTCGGATCCGATCGGAATCACCACCGGAACGGCCACAGCGCCGAGCTTCTTCTTGATATCTTCCACCACCGCGTAGAAGTCGCCGCCAACGCGGTCCATCTTGTTCACGCAGGCAATAATGGGTACGCCGTAACGTTTGGCCTGGCGCCACACCGTTTCGGACTGCGGCTGCACTTTGCCGACCGCACAGAATACGGCCACGGCACCGTCCAGCACGCGGAGGGAGCGTTCCACTTCAGCAGTAAAGTCCACGTGTCCCGGGGTGTCGATCAAATTGATCCGATAGCCTTTCCAGTAGCAAGTGGTCGCGGCGGAGGTAATCGTGATGCCGCGTTCCTGTTCCTGAACCATCCAGTCCATGGTGGCGGTGCCGTCATGGACTTCCCCGATTTTGTAATTTTCACCGGTATAATACAGAATACGTTCAGACAAAGTGGTTTTGCCGGCGTCGATGTGCGCCATAATACCGATATTGCGCACGTTGCCGATGGTCACTTTTCTGCCTTCAGCTTCCTCTACATGTCTTTCCACGGTTGCCATAATAAACTTCCAGGGGGAATAGGGTTTTTACCAACGGTAATGAGCGAAGGCTTTATTGGCCTGGGCCATTTTCAACACGTCTTCTTTCTTTTTCACCGACGAACCGGTGTTATCGAAGGCTTCCAGAATTTCGGTGGCCAGCGATTCCATCATGGATTTGCCTTTGCGGCCGGACGAATACGTCACGATCCAGCGCATGGCCAAAGCCACCTGGCGTTCGTTGCTGACTTCGATCGGAACCTGATAAGTCGCCCCGCCCACGCGGCGGCTTTTGACTTCCAGTTTGGGCTTGACGTTTTCCATGGCCTGCAAAAACACTTCCAACGGTTCCATGTCGGGCTTCTTGGTCTTCACGAGATCCAGCGCGCCATAGACAATCCGCTGGGCCGTCGATTTCTTGCCCCGTTCCAGAATCGTATTGATCAACCGGGCAATTAACTCGCTATTATATTTGAGATCCGGGATCAGTTCTCTCTTTACCGCTCTGCGTCTTCTCATCTTCGGGAATTCCTTGCTTTTCCAGTTTATCCAAGAGAAAAACGGCCGCAGTCAAATCAACTCGACTGTGACAGTTTTCACTGGAAGTTATTTACCATCCGTCTGTTTCGGACGTTTGGCGCCATATTGCGAACGCGCCTGTTTCCGGCCATCCACGCCCAGGCAGTCCAAGGCGCCGCGCACGACGTGATAACGAACGCCCGGCAAGTCACGGACACGGCCGCCCTTGACCAGCACCACGGAGTGTTCCTGCAAGTTATGACCTTCCCCGCCGATATACGCCGTCACTTCATATCCGTTGGTGAGACGCACACGGGCGATCTTCCGCAACGCCGAGTTCGGTTTCTTCGGCGTACGAGTGGTTACCTGAACACACACGCCACGCCGTTGCGGGCAGCTCGACAAGGCTCTCGCTTTGCTTTTCTTAATCTTCTTTTCACGTCCGGAACGCACCAACTGATTGATCGTCGGCATACTCTTTTACCTTTTCTTTTTTTCCTTACACTTATATGTAAATGTGCAATCTGTAATTGCTCGCTACACCTGCCCTTCACGATGCAAAATTATCTGCAAAGGGAGATTAAAGATATACTCCCTTTACAGATTTACAATCGTTTCGGCCAAGTTTTTCGCGTTTTTTTTATTCTTTACCGCCGACTTCCGGCGCTGCCGCATCCGCTTCGGCACCGAGATCGGCGGTTTCGCTGTCGAAATCTTTCGCGTCAAACGCATCGGCATCGGGCAGATCGTAATCGTCGTCCTGTTCTTCCTCATTCATCGGCAACAGGTCTTCGACGATTTCTTCCCCGAGCTTCTTGCACCGCAGCGACTGGTAGTACTCCGTCCCCGTCCCGGCCGGAATCAAATGGCCGGTGATGACGTTTTCCTTGAAGCCGCGCAGATTGTCGACCTTCCCCAGCGTCGCCGCATCGGTCAGAATACGGGTAGTATCCTGGAATGACGCCGCCGAGATGAAGCTTTCGGTTTCCAGCGAAGCCTTGGTAATCCCCAACAGGACCGGTTCGCCTTGCGCTGCTTTGCCGCCCTGTTCGGAAACCCGCTGGTTTTCCCGCTGGAATTCGAATTTGTCGACGATTTCACCCGTCAGATAGTTCGAGTCGCCCTGTTCGGTGATCTTGACTTTCTGCATCATCTGACGAATGATGATTTCGATGTGTTTGTCATTGATTTCGACGCCTTGCGCCCGGTACACCAGTTGGATTTCGTTGACCAGATAACGCTGCAGTTCCTGAGGACCGCAGATTTCCAGCAACGCCTGCGGCACAATCGAACCTTCCGTCAACTTCTGACCTTTGCGGACAAAGTCGCCTTTGCTCACAATCAGATGCTTGTTGGTCGGAATGTTGTTGTGCTCTTCCACCTGGTCGGTTTCCTGGTCGCGGATCAGCAACTGGCGGCGGCCGCGGGTCATTTTGCCCATTTCCACCACCCCGTCGATACGCGCGATTTCCGCAATGTCTTTCGGCGTCCGCGCTTCGAACAATTCGGCAATTCGGGGCAGCCCCCCGGTGATGTCTTTGTTCTTCGCGCTCTGCCGCGGCACACGGGCCAATGCTTTACCAGGACGAACCTTTTCCCCTTCCGTAGCCATCAGGAACGCCCCGGCCGGCAACGGATAATTGGCCAGGAACTCACCTTTACCGTCCTTGATGACGATCTGCGGATGGAGGTCTTCGCGGTGTTCCATCACAATGATTTCTTCCGTGCCGCCGCGTTCGGTACGGCTCAACGTGACGCCGTCGACCAGGTCGTGCAACTCCACAAACCCGTCTTCCTCGGCGATGATCGGCAAATGATACGGATCCCAGTGGATGAACTGTTCGTCTTCCGCCACATCCACGCCGTCGCCCTTTTCGAGCACGGCCCCGGTTTCGACTTCATAACGGTCCAGTTCCGCCATCTTCATGGCATCCGACCAGTAATCGTAATCTTTATTGTAATAGCCGCCAATCAGTTCGGCTTCCTTCTTCGCGCTTTCACGCGCCCGGACTTCTTCCTGTTTGGCTTTTTCCACGTCGTAAACGATCACGAACCCGTTCTTGTTCACTACTACGGTTTCGCCTTTTTCGTTCACCACGGTACGGACGTTTTCCAGCCGGATACGGCCGGCGTTACGGGCGGCGATGGTCGGTTGCTTGTAGGCCGACGAAGCGGTCCCCCCGATGTGGAACGTACGCATCGTCAACTGCGTGCCCGGTTCCCCGATGGACTGCGCCGCGATAATCCCCAGCGCGTCGCCGACCTGAGCCGGCTTGTCCGTGGCCAGGTTACGGCCATAGCACTTGATGCAGACGCCGTGTTCGATTTCGCACGTCAGCACCGACCGGATCAGAACCCGGTTGATGCCGCGGGCATCGATCATCGCACAGATTTCCGGCGTGAATTCCTGACCGGCGGAGATAATCAGCCGACCGTCGTCGAACGCCGGATCTTTTACGTCCATGGCGCTGCACCGGCCGAGCAGACGAGCCCGCAACGGCAGAATTTCTTCGTCGCCTTCCACAATCGCGCTGACCCAGATCCCTTTCAGGGTTCCGCAGTCTTCGCAACGGCAGATGATGTCCTGAGAAACGTCCACCAGCTTACGGGTCATGTAACCCGAGTCAGCAGTCTTCAGCGCGGTATCGGCCAACCCTTTGCGGGCGCCGTGCGTACTGATGAAATATTCCAGCACCGACAACCCTTCGCGGAAGTTCGAGGTAATCGGGCGTTCGATAATATCGCCGGACGGATTGGCCATCAAGCCGCGCATCCCGGCCAGCTGACGAATCTGGTCTTTACTACCGCGGGCGCCGGAGTCCAGCATCGCAAACACGGGGTTGACGTCCCCGCTGTCGCTCCGGGACCGTTCCAGCAGCGCGAACAGGTCGTTCGCCACCTTGTTACTGGTCTGAGTCCAGATATCGATGATCTTGTTATGACGTTCGCCTTCGGTCAGCACCCCTTTGTTGTACTGACTCAAAACCTTGTTGATTTCGGCGTCGGCCGCGGTAATGTGTCCGGTCTTGCTGACCGGAATCACCAGGTCGGTGATCGAAATCGAGAAGCCGGCGACCGTGGCGTATTCATAGCCCAGGTCCTTCAACCGGTCGAGCAGATTGACCGTTTCTTCGTGACCGACCAGCTTGTAATAATCGCTGATCAGACTGCCGAGGTCTTTCTTGCCGGCGACTTTGTTGTAGAAACCCAATTCCTTCGACCAGATTTCATTGAAGATCATCCGGCCCGGAGAAGTGAGAATGTATTTGTTCTTTTCGTCGCCATGGGGCGTTTTCCGGCCCAGGTCGGGATTCGGCACCCGCACGGCGTCGTGAATCTTGATCACGCCGCAGTTCATCGCCGAAAGCACTTCGAAATAGTCTTTATAGACCTTGGCTTTTTCCTTGTGAACCGGTTCGGCCGTCAAATAATACGAACCCAGCGTGATATCCTGGGTCGGCGTCGTGATCGGCTTGCCGCTCGCCGGCGAGAAAATGTTGTTCGGCGACAGCATCAACAGCTTGGTTTCCAGCTGCGCTTCGTTGGACAGCGGCACGTGCACGGCCATCTGGTCCCCGTCGAAGTCCGCGTTGTACGCCGTACAAACCAGCGGATGGATACGGATGGCGGACCCTTCGATCAACACCGGGTCGAACGCCTGAATCGACAGACGGTGCAACGTCGGCGCGCGGTTGAGCAGCACCGGATGCCCCTTGGTCACTTCTTCCAGAATATCCCACACCACCGGTTCGCCGCGTTCGATCATCTTCTTCGCGCCGCGCACAGTATGCGCATAGCCGCGGCCCTTCAGATGACGGATGATGAACGGTTCGAACAGTACCAGCGCCATTTTCTTCGGCAAACCGCATTGCCAGATCTTGAGTTCCGGCCCGACCACGATGACCGAACGGCCCGAGTAGTCGACGCGTTTCCCCAGCAAGTTCTGACGGAACCGGCCCTGCTTCCCTTTGAGCATATCGCTCAGGGACTTCAGCGGCCGATTGCCGGCGCCGGTGACGGCGCGGCCGTGACGGCCGTTGTCGAGCAACGCATCCACCGCTTCCTGAAGCATGCGTTTTTCATTGCGGATAATGACTTCCGGGGTCCGCAGTTTGAGCAGATTCTTCAACCGGTTGTTGCGGTTGATCACCCGGCGATAGAGATCGTTCAGGTCGGAAGTGGCAAACCGGCCGCCTTCCAGCGGCACCAACGGACGCAGGTCCGGCGGAATCACCGGCAATACCTTCAGAATCATCCATTCCGGACGCGAATTGCTCCGCAGGAACCCTTCGATCAGACGCAGCCGTTTGGACAGCTTTTTGCGGATCGCTTTGTTCTTGGTATTGTCGAGTTCGGCATCCAGCTGGACGCGAATCGGGTCCATGTCGATCTTTTCCAGCAGCGTATGGATCGCCGGAGCACCCATATCCGCCTGAAAAGCTTCGCCGTAGTCGTCACGCGCCTGCTTGTATTCCAAGTCGTTGAGCGACTGGCCGAGCCGCAACGGAGTATCGCCCGGATCGGTAACCACCCAATCTTCGTAATAAATAATCTTTTCGAGGGTCTTCGCGGTCATATCCAGCATCAGACCGATCCGGCTGGGCATACACTTGAAGAACCAGATATGGGACACCGGCACGGCCAGTTCGATATGGCCCATCCGTTCGCGACGGACTTTGGCCTGGGTCACTTCCACGCCGCAACGGTCGCAGACGATGCCCTTGTGCTTGACCCGTTTATATTTTCCGCAGTTGCATTCCCAGTCCTTGGTCGGACCGAAGATGCGTTCGCAGAACAGCCCGCCTTTTTCCGGCTTGAAACTGCGATAGTTGATCGTTTCCGGGTTCTTGACTTCGCCATGACTCCACGAGCGGATTACTTCAGGCGAAGCTACTTTGATGGAGACTGCGCCGAACGACGATGCCGTCGTATGGCCCAGCAGTTCCCGATAGGCATAGGTATTATCAATCAAGGTCGAGCCCTCCTAAATTAAACCGCGTCGCTCTTTTTGACCGTACGGATATCAAGACCCAGACTCTGCATTTCCTTCAACAACACGTTGAAGGATTCCGGTCTGCCGGCTTCCAGAATATTCTGGCCCTTGACAATCGATTCGTAGATTCTGGCCCGTCCGGAGACGTCGTCGCTCTTCACCGTCAGCATTTCCTGCAGGGTGTAAGCGGCGCCATAAGCTTCGAGCGCCCACACTTCCATTTCCCCGAACCGCTGCCCGCCGTGCTGCGCTTTCCCGCCGAGCGGCTGCTGCGTCACCAGCGAATACGGTCCGACGGCGCGGGCGTGGATCTTGTTGGCCACCAGATGGTCGAGTTTCAGCATGTAGATGTAACCGACCATCACCCGCTGCGCAAACTTGTTCCCGGTCCGGCCGTCGAACACATCGACCTTGCCGTCGTAGGCCTGTTTGCCGTCGTCATCCTTCTTGAAGCCCCACCAGTAGGGTTCATCACCGCTGGAGATCAACTTCTGATTGGCTTCCTTCATCATGTCGACGATCTTTTCTTCCGAAATCCCGTCGAACACCGGCGTCGCCACCTTGATGCCGAGAATCTTGGCCGCCCAGCCCAGATGCGTTTCCAGCACCTGGCCCACGTTCATGCGGCTCGGGACCCCCAGCGGATTGAGGACGATATCGACCGACGTGCCATCCGGCAGGAACGGCATATCTTCCACCGGGACGATCTTCGCCACGATCCCTTTGTTCCCGTGACGGCCGGCCATCTTATCGCCGACCTGCAGCTTGCGTTTGCACGCCACATAGACCTTCACCCGTTTGATCACGCCCGGATCGGCGCTGTCGCCGGCTTCCAGGTTGGTAATGGTGTCGTCCTTGTACTGTTCGATTTCGCCGAAACGCGGCAGGAAGACCTTGATGATCTCGTCCACCGTATTTTTCAGTTCGCATTCTTCCATGCGATACGAGTTGTATTTGTTGGCCAGTTTCAGGATCGAGCTGCGCGTGACTTTCCGGTTGGAAGAAATCAGCACGGCGTCGTCTTTGACGGCAGTGGTATCGAAAATCGGGCACGGCAACTTCTGTCCGAGCATCACGTCGGACAGCCGGTCGGCCAGTTCGTCCACCAGTTCCTGATACTTGGTTTTGTAGAGATCTTTGACCTGCTTGATCTGCTTGCGCATTTCGGTCTTGGTCATGCTCTGGCGGTTGGGATCTTTGGCGTACTCAATGCGCACATCCATCACAATCCCGCCCTTGCCGCTGCTGACCACCAGACTGGAATCCTTGACGTCGGCCGCCTTTTCACCGAAAATCGCCCGCAGCAGCCGTTCTTCCGGCGCCAGTTCGGTTTCCGATTTCGGGGTGATCTTGCCGACCAGGATGTCGCCCGGCTTGACTTCGGCGCCGAGACAGACCACGCCGTCCGGACCGAGGTTGCGCAACGCATCTTCGCTCACATTCGGAATATCCCGGGTGATTTCTTCCGGGCCGAGCTTGGTATCGCGAGCGGTGATTTCAAATTCATCCACATGGATGCTGGTATAAACGTCTTCGCGGACCACCTTTTCGCTCATCACAATGGCGTCTTCGAAGTTGTACCCGCACCACGGCATGAACGCCACCAGCACGTTTTTGCCCAGGGCCAGCTCGCCGCCGGCCGTGGCCGCGCCGTCGGCGATGGTGTCGCCGACTTTAATCTTCATGCCGCGTTTCACGATCGGCCGCTGATTGACGCAGGTTCCCGCATTGCTGCGCATGAACTTGATCAAATCGTAGACCATCGCATCGTCCGGCTTGGCCGTCTTGTTCAGCGGCAGACCGTCGGCGGTAATGATAATCTTATTGGAGGAAACTTCCGCCACGATCCCGGCCTTTTTGGCACTGACGACCGCGCGAGAGTCCACCGCAATCTTTTCTTCCAGTCCGGTCCCGACCAGCGGCGATTCGGTAACCAACAGCGGCACCGCCTGGCGTTGCATGTTGGAACCCATCAACGCGCGGTTGGCGTCGTCGTGTTCCAGGAACGGAACGATCCCGGCGGCCGCCGAAACCAACTGTTTCGGCGACACGTCCATGTACTGGACCTTTTCCCGCGGATATTCTTCCGATTCACCCTTGTACCGCGCCATCACCATCGGCAACGTAAACTTTCCGTCCGCCCCGAACGGCGCATTGGCCTGGGCCACGACGAATTGTTCTTCCTTGTCAGCGGTCAGATAGTCGATATCTTCGGTCACTTTGCCGTCGACCACCTTGCGGTACGGCGTTTCCAGGAACCCGAAAGAATTGATCCGGGAATAGAGCGACATCGAGGAAATCAACCCGATATTCGGGCCTTCCGGCGTTTCAATCGGGCAAATGCGCCCGTAATGGCTGGAATGGACGTCGCGGACTTCAAACCCGGCGCGATCGCGGCTCAACCCGCCCGGCCCCAGGGCCGACAACCGACGCTTGTTGGTCAGTTCGGACAGCGGATTGGTCTGATCCATGAACTGCGAGAGCTGGTTACGGGCGAAGAAATCACGCACGACCCCGGCAAACGCTTTCGGATTGATCAACTTAGTCGGAGTAATGCTGGTTTCGTCGCTGTTGAGCAACGTCATGCGTTCCCGCACCAGCCGTTCCGTCCGCAACAAACCCACGCGGCAGTGATTCTGCAGCAGTTCGCCCACGGTCCGGACGCGGCGGCTGCCCAGATGGTCGATATCGTCGGCCGGAGCCCCGGTATTCCGCATCTGCATCAGCCGTTTGGTGGCTTCCATCAAGTCTTCTTTTTCCAGAATCCGGTCATTCAGCGGGAAGGTCAGGCCCAACCGTTCATTGATCTTGTAACGGCCGACCGCACCCAGGTCGTAACGCTTGATGTCGAAGAAGAGCCGCTTCAGCAACTGTTTGGCGTTCGGCACGCTGGTGGGATCGCCCGGACGCATCCGGCGATAAATTTCCTTCAACGCGTCTTCGCCCGTCCGGGCCGGATCGTGCTGGAGGCAGTTGATCAGGTAGTTGTTCCCTTCCACCACATGAACCACTTCCATGCGCTTGATATTGTTGTCCTGCAGCAACTTCAAATGCTGCACGTTCAACGAATTCAGCGCTTCGAGAATGACCGTACCGTCTTCCGTGGCCACATCGTCCACGTTGTAATACTGTTCGAGGCCATCCTTTTTCAGCAGCGAAGAAACCGATTCGGAGGTCACATCGTAGGCCGCCGACAGAATATCTTTGTTGGTTTCATAGCCGACCGCACGCAGGAACGTGGTAATCAAGAACTTCCGACGCCGACGACGGCGGTCGAGATAGATATAGATCAAATCGTTGATGTCAAACTGCACTTCCATCCAGGACCCGCGGTCCGGAATGATCCGATATGAATAAAGCGTCCGACCGCTGGAATGGCGGTCACGTTCGAAGCAAATTCCCGGGGAACGATGCAACTGGCTGATGATCACGCGCTCCGCACCGTTGATTACAAAGGTCCCGCGTTCCGTCATCAGCGGGATTTCACCCAGAAAAACCCGATCAGGAATTTCCTGATCCTTGTTCCGCAACAAAAAATCCACATGTAAAGGCGCACAATAAGTATTGCCATCTTTGATGCAATCGACAATACTGGCTTTCGGTTCGCCGATTTCATAATCGACAAAGTCCAAGATGAGCTGCCGGTCGAAACTTTCAATCGGGAAAATTTCGTTAAAAACTTCCTGCAGCCCCTGGTTTTTCCGGGCCTCCCGGGTACAGTCTTTCTGAAGGAACGCTTCATAAGATTCAATCTGTACTCCGATCAGGTCGGGAATATCCAATACTTCTTTTAATTTTCCAAAATTGACACGATCCGGCATAGTCCACCCTTCTGGTTATATACGAGAGAGCGACAAGGAAATCCACCACCACCCAAAAACACCGCCGCTAAAAACGCAAAAATACGGTGGGACCCGTATCCACGATATCCCACCGTAACTATTGAGCACAAAAGCTTACTTGATTTCGACTTTGGCTCCGGCAGCTTCGAGCTGCTTCTTGAACTTCGCGGCGTCTTCTTTGTTCACGCCTTCCTTGACCGGCTTCGGAGCGCCTTCGACCAGGTCCTTGGCTTCTTTCAGGCCCAGACCGGTGATCGCGCGGACTTCCTTGATCACGCCGATTTTGTTATCGCCGAACGCCGCCAACACGACGGTGAATTCGGTCTGTTCTTCCGCAGCGGCGGCCGGAGCGGCAGCGCCGGCAGCCGGAGCAGCCATCATCGCCATCGGGGCGGCGGCGGTCACGCCCAGACGCTGTTCCAGAGCTTTGACGAGCTTGGACAGATCGAGGACGGTCAAACCTTCAACGTAAGAAATGAATTTTTCCATTTCCGGGGAAACTTCAACTTTGGCTTCTTCGGACATTCTAGATGCCTCCTGTTTATGTTGTGATCAACTGTTTTTTTCGAGTTTTTCTTTAAGATTATTAAGCACATTGACAATGGTGGACGTCTTCGCATTGAGCACGCTGACCAGATCTCTGGACGGCGCCTGCAACACCCCGAGCAACATGGAGTAGAGCACTTCACGAGACGGCAGCGAAGCTACCGCATTCACGTCAGCCGCACTGAGCAGGTTGCCCTGGACGTAACCGCCTTTGGCCGCTACTTTGTCCTGGGTTTTGGCAAAGTCTTTGAGCACTTTGGCAATCGTGCCGGCATCTCCCTTACCATATACCATCGCGGTATCGCCGGTAAGTTTCAGCGACGTCAACGATTCCAGCTTGTGGAGTTCCGCCGCTTTGCGAATCAGACGATTTTTCAGCACCTGACAGCTGGCATTGTGTTTGGCCAACGCCGTCCGCAACGTACTGAAAGATTTTACATTCACGCCGTTATAGGTAATGAAGTAAAGGTAATCCGATTCCGTCAATGCCTGACCGATATCATTTACCAGTTGGATTTTTTCACTTCTCATGCCATGGCCCTCACCAGTTCTTTGATGTCCACTTTAAGCCCCGGGCTCATCGTCGAGGAAACCGTGCAGCTCATGACATAAACGCCTTTGGCCGTTACCGGCTTGGCCCGCAAAATCGCTTTGCAGACAGCGTCGAAGTTTTCGGCCAGGTCGGCCGCGCTGAAAGAAAGTTTGCCGATCGGCACATGTACGCACGCGCCGCGGTCGGCCCGGAATTCCACGCGCCCGGCTTTGGCTTCCGCCACGGCCGCACCGCAGTCTTCCGTCACGGTTCCGGTTTTCGGATTCGGCATCAAGCCGCGAGGACCGAGTACCCGGCCCAACGTCCGCACCGTTTTCATGGCATCCGGCGTCGCAATCAGGATATCGAATTCGAGCCAACCGCCCTTGATCTTGTCGATCAGGTCGGAGAACCCAACGAAATCCGCGCCCGCCGCTTTCGCTTTTTCCGCGGCATCGCCGTCGGCAACCACCGCAACCGTAACTTTCTTGCCCGTACCTTTCGGGAGCGGAATCGCGCCACGAACGGTCTGGTCGGTCTGTTTGGGGTCAATCCCGAGCTTGAAAGACACATCCACCGTCGCATCGAACTTAATCGTCGGCAAACCCTTCAGGGTCTGCATCGCGTCCAGCGGAAGATACTTCTTAGTCCGGTCAACCTTTTCCAGTTGCGAACGATAAAGTTTACTTCTCTGCATCGATCACCTCAATTCCCATGCTGCGGGCAGTTCCGGCGATCACCCGGCAAGCCGCAGCTTCACTCCGGGAATTCAAGTCGGCCGCCTTGAGTTTGGCGATTTCCTTGATCTGCGCAGCAGATATTTTGCCAGCCTTTTCGCGGCCCGGTTTCTGGGAACCGGAAGCCAACCCCGCCGCCTTCTTGATCAAGATGGAGGCCGGGGGCGATTTGGTGACAAAAGTAAAGGAGCGATCCTGATAAACAGTGATCACTACGGGGATGACCAAGCCGCTCTGACTCTGCGTGGCAGCATTGAACTGCTTGCAGAATTCCATGATGTTGACCCCGGCCTGACCCAGCGCCGGACCAACAGGAGGAGCCGGAGTAGCCGCTCCGGCGGGAAGTTGCAGCTTAATTTCCCCTTTTACTTTCTTTGCCATTGTTTTCTCCTGTTACCGCAGTGTGGTCGGAACCGGCAGGAATTCTTCCACAAAGCGATGAACGGTTCTATCTTCTATGAGTTGTCTGGCCGCTATTCGCGGACCACCTGCCAAAACTCCATCTCCACGGGAGTCGAACGCCCGAAAATCGAGACCAGCAGCTTCAACTTGCCGCGGTCGGAGTCGATTTCCTGAATCGTTCCTTCAAAGTTTTCAAAAGCGCCATCTTTGATCCGGACGGTTTCACCGATTTCAAATTGAATCTTCGGCTTGACTTTATCTTCCTCTCCGGAGACCTGCGCCATCAGTTCGGCATATTCGTTGGCGGACAGCGGCAACGGCTTATCGCTGCTGCCGACAAAACCGATTACGCCTTGAATATTCCGGATGAAATACCAGACTTTTTCATCGATGGTGGTGCCATCTTCCAGATAAATATCCATCCGCACCAGCAAATAGCCCGGGAAAAATTTACGCGTCGTCGTCGTCCGCCGGCCCTGTTTGACTTCCGTCACCTTTTCCGTCGGAATGAACACTTCGTAAACCGGCAGCTCCGCCGCTTCATACTGGAGCTGACGCTCGATCGTATCCCTGACACGGTTTTCCTGTCCGGAAAGGGTATGAACGACAAACCATTGTCCTTTATCAGCAGGCGCTTCCATTTGCTTTTCCTTATGCCCTGTTAACCGGTGATGAGAGAAATCAGTTCACGAAAGACCACGTCCACCACAAAAATATAACCGGTGAGAAGGGCAATCGTCACAATCACCAGCAGCGTCGATTCAAACAATTCGCGCCGGTCGGGCCAGGTACATTTTTGCAATTCCGCCCAAGTACCGAGCAGAAACTCGCGAATTCTGGTCATGATCTTGTCCATCTTACCCTATTCCTCACCGTCGGACGACGGCGTCCTTCCGAACTTGCATTCCCGATAAAATTTTAAATGGCAGGAGCGGCGAGGCTCGAACTCACGACCTGCGGTTTTGGAGACCGCTGCTCTACCAACTGAGCTACACTCCTAAACACCCGAAATAAAACAACGCTACTTGGTTTCCCGATGAAGAGTATGTTTGCGCTCAAACTTGCAGAACTTCATCTTTTCAATACGGTTCGGCGTATTGCGCTTTTCTTTCTTCGTGGTATAATTCCGGCGTTTGCACTCGGTACATGCGAGAGTAATAATTTCACGCATAACGTCTTACCTGATTTCATGAATTATCCCGGACGGGAAATCCCGCCCGGGATAACTTGGTTTATCTACCAAACTTATTCGATAATATCCGACACCCGGCCGGATGCTACCGTACGGCCGCCTTCACGAATTGCGAACCGCAGGGCTTTTTCCATGGCCACCGGGGCAATCAATTCCACCGTGATCGTCACGTTATCGCCCGGCATTACCATTTCCACACCCGGATTCAGGGTAATGATACCCGTCACGTCGGTGGTACGGAAATAGAACTGAGGACGGTAATTGGAGAAGAACGGAGTATGACGGCCGCCTTCTTCCTTGCTCAGGACGTAAATTTCGCCCTTGAACTTGTGATGCGGAGTCACAGTACCCGGCTTGGCCAGAACCTGACCGCGCTGAACTTCTTCTTTCTTGGTCCCGCGGAGGAGGCATCCGATGTTATCGCCGGCACGGCCTTCATCGAGGGTCTTACGGAACATTTCGATCCCGGTCACGGTCGTGCGCTTCGTCGGTTTGATCCCGATGATTTCCACGTCTTCGTTAACCTTGACGATCCCGCGTTCCACACGGCCGGTCACCACCGTACCACGACCTTCGATCGTGAACACGTCTTCGATCGGCATCAGATAGGGCTGATCGATATCGCGTTTGGGTTCCGGAATATAGCTGTCGACGGCATCCACCAGTTCGATGATGCACTTGCAATCCGCGTTGTTCGGATCGCCGCCGCATTCCACGGCCTTCAGAGCAGAACCCTTGATGATCGGAATTTCGTCGCCGGGGAATTCATACTGCTTGAGCAGTTCCCGGATTTCCATTTCCACGAGTTCGATCAGTTCGGGGTCGTCCAACTGGTCGATTTTGTTCAAGAACACCACCAGCGCCGGCACGCCGACCTGACGGGCCAGCAGCACGTGTTCGCGGGTCTGAGCCATCGGGCCGTCGGTCGCGGCGATCACGAGGATCGCACCGTCCATCTGAGCGGCGCCGGTGATCATGTTCTTCACATAGTCCGCGTGTCCCGGGCAGTCGACGTGAGCATAATGGCGTTTCGGAGATTCATATTCCACATGGGCCGTATTAATGGTGATCCCACGCGCTTTTTCTTCCGGCGCATTATCGATTTCGTCATATTTTTTGGCCGTACCGCCAAAACGGTTCGCTTCCACCATGGTGATCGCCGCAGTCAAAGTCGTCTTGCCGTGGTCAACGTGACCGATGGTACCGATGTTCACATGCGGTTTCGTTCTTACAAATTGCTCTTTGGCCATTGTATTTCCTCCTGAGTTGTATTATTGAGGTTGTACAATACTTATACTATCTCAAATCACATCATTTACTTATGAAAATATGGAGCCCACAACCGGACTTGAACCGGTGACCTCTTCCTTACCAAGGAAGTGCTCTACCAACTGAGCTATGTGGGCACCGGAATCACTACTGCAACTTCCCCCCGCTTGCGCGGTCTTGCGGTCATCGCTGACCCGGATTGCTCGTATGGTGCTCGGGGGGGGAGTCGAACCCCCACGGATTGCTCCATACGGCCCTCAACCGTACGCGTCTGCCAATTCCGCCACCCGAGCGCAAATTCTCACGCCCGAACATTTGCAAAAGGTCGTTTAATTTACGGCCTTCCTGCTAAAATACAAATCGCAATTGCCGCTTTTCCTGACTTTTTTCATTTTTTTCCCATCGCAAAGAATTTGTTTCGGCACAAATTCCCTGTCAAAAAAAGCGCAAGGGACTGTTAAACTAGCATCCCCGTTGACAATATCAAGTCATTGCGACTGCTTTTTTCCGGTTTTTTTATGCTTCGAATCGAACCGATACCCTGGACGGGTCCGAGGGAAAGTCATACCGGTCGCCGGAAAATACACGCAGGAAAGGAGTTAGAATGCAGGATCCGGTTGCGAGCAAAGAGTGGATATAAAATGAGAGAAGGCGATCTCAGGAGGATGCTTGACCTTGCTTTCCGAGACTTATCTATTCTGATCGCCTTCTCTTTTCCGCCCCACCCGTGGCTTTTTTTTTCGAGCTTTGAGCTCCACTTCCTTTCGGGGGAAGACCCTTGCCCGGGTGTCTATTGACATTATAATGACGGAACGCTATTTGTCAATCCATGTTTTCGCCTCGAATTTTAACTTTTTTCATTCTTTTTTTCCCGTCCGTTGGCAGGACTGCCGTTCCCGCGCTATTTTGTGCGGAACGTTACCTTGTTCTAACGGAGGTTTCATGTTCGATTTCTGGTTAACGCAACTGCTCGGATATCAAACTTCCCATGCCCTGGGACGAACGCTTTATCTCTACGCCGGCCCCGGCCGGGAGGAAGCCTGGAAGTCCATCCGCCGGTCCATCCCGGCCGGATATCCGCTGCTCTATCTCTTTCCGCCGGACCCCGGTTCAAACGACACCGTACTCGACCCGCTGGCCCTGGCCCTGCCCGTACGGGACGACACCATGACCCGGATTATTCTGACCGCCAACTGTCTGAAAGTCAGCGGCCTCAAACTGGCCGCCGCCCCCGACTGGCCCCGGCCGGACTGGCTGGCGGAACTTCAGCGCCAATTGCCGGATACCGTCCACGGCATTTATCAGGAAAAAATCAGCCGACTGTTCAATCTGCGTTGCGCCATCGCCAATCTGCCTCGCATCGCTGCTCAACAGGATTGCTGGCCGGAGGTACCGCCCGGCACCCCCGCCCTGATTTGCGGAGCCGGACCGTCGCTCCGTTTTCAGCTCGAACAGATTCGCCGGGAACGCACCCGATTTTATCTGATCGCGGTCGGCAAGTTGCCCCCCGTGCTGCTACAACACGGCATCGCCCCCGATTGTATCGTCTACGTCGACCGCAGCAACAACGGCGTCGACTGGCAACCCATTTTCGCCTCGGCCAAGCCTTTGCTGGTGACCTTGGCATCGTCTTCGCCATCCGTGGCCGCCGCCGCTCAAAACATCGTCTTTGCGGCAGGGCCGTCGCTCTTTGCCCGCAAGGCGCTGGCGGAGCTGGGGCTCCAAACCGTGCCGCTCTATTACGCTTCGACCGCCACCGCCACCGCGCTGGACTTCGCCACTCGGGCCGGATTTTCCGCCATCGGACTGGTCGGGCTGGACTCCTGCCTCGACGGCGAGGCTACGCATCTGCCGGGGTACGGCGGCGACGAACTGCTGAAAAGTCATAATGCCGAGATTCCCGGCAACGACGGCCCGGTCGTCACCACCCCGGAACTGACCGGTTTGCGCCTGGCGGTGGAAGGCTACCTGGCCCAGCGCCGCGCCAACGTGCCGGTCTGCAACTGTACCCGGGGCGGCGCCGTGATCGCCGGGACGATCCGCCGGACGCTGGACGACTTTCTGAGCGACTGTCCGGTCGGCCGCCCCGCCGTAACGCTCCGCCCGGCGCAACCGAAAACCGTGGCCGTCTGGCCGTGGAGCAAACACTGGGCCGAGGGAGCGCAGGAACATGCCGAACACCTGGCGCTGGAGCAACCGCTCGTCCCCGGACAACCGCTGACGCCGCCGCAACAGGCGGTTCGCGGCGAACTCGGCGGCGAATTCGCCGCCGACCTGAAAACGGAGCTTGAAGAAGTCAATCGCGGCCTCGCGCCGTCGGAAGATGTCTTTCCCGGGTTCCGGCGGTTGGCCATTCGCCGCATCCGGCCATCGGACCCGGATCTGGCCGACTGGCTGGCCCGCCACCCCAAGCGCCACGCCGACCGTTTCGACCTGCACTACAATTTCATGGAAAACGCCTGCATTGCGCAAAAGGCCGAGAATGGCAACCGGCCCTTGACCGGCGGCTCGATCACCCTCGGCGAAGATGCCGCCGCCGAGCTCGATTCTTTCTTTGAAACGTGCCGTTTCGACGCCGCACAAAACGGGTTGGTGCTGCTGGCGCCGCTCTCCTGGTTGCACGCCGTCCATGCGGCGGCCGCCCAGCCCGGCCTGGAACTGCTGGTCATCGAACCTTGGCCGGAATTATTGGGCGAGCTGGTCGATCACTGCTTGTTTCTGCATCGGGTGCCGCTGACCGCCGCGATCGTCGGAGCCGGACCGGAACTGTCGAACTGGGCCGCGCATGTCCGGCCCGTGCTGGCCCGCTGGCGGCAGCAATCGCGGCAACCGGTACTGTTCGTACCGCCGTCCGTGGCCGGACTGCCGGAAATCGTTTCGTTGCGCGACACGGTAAAATTATTGTTTCGGCCAGGCGATTGAGGGAAGGAACGTTTTTACGGCGGGAAATTCGCGTTGAAATTCCCGGCGCCGCCGTCAGCGTTGCGCGACCTGCCGCTGCCAGTCGTTGAGCTGTTTCATGAAGTCCGCCGTTTCGGCGGGAGTCCGAGCAGTGGGAAACCGCTTCATCAGCGCCAGTGTTTTTTCGCCGTAGCGCACGGCGGCGTCATACTGCCGCTGTCCCACGTAAAAAGTCAGAATATCGAGATAGACCCGGATCATTTCCGGGGAACGGCGCAACCGGAGTTCATCCATCATGGCTTCCGCCTGGCGGAACATTTCCAGCGCCGGCAGGGGTCGATGCTGGTGATAATAGATTTTGCCCAGTTGCGCCATGGTCATCGCCAGATAGCGATGCCGGGTAAACGTGCGCCCGAGAATTTCCAAATGGCGGTCGGCCATCGCCGCCGCGGCATCATAGCGGCCTTGCGCATCCAGTTCGTCGGTCACCCGGATCAATTCGCGGAAAGCCTGTTCCCCGTCGGCGCGCTCCACCATCACCGCCCGCCAGAAAAAGGCGCCCGGCAAAACCGGCAACAGCACGGCCACCGCCAGAAAAATGATCAGCAACCGATTGTTTTTTAATGTTTTCATATTTTGGCTGTCTGTCCGGTAAATCGTTTCCGCATAAAATATCGCTTTTTTCCGTCCGTTCCACCCCCGGACGGATTTTTTGCCGTCAATCATAAATACCCCTGACCGGCCGGAAATATTTCCCTGCCGGACCGGCTGAAACGGAAAAACGTATTTCCGCCGCGATCCGTACGCCAGTTCACGGAGATTATGCGACCGGAAGCGTCATCACAAACGCCGTTCCCCGGGAAGAACTGTTGACGACGATTTTGCCGCCATGGGCATCGACGAACTGCTTGACAATCGGCAGTCCGAGCCCGGTGCCGTGTTCCTTGCCGACGGTGACGAACGGGGTGAACAGCCGGTCCATGACTTCCGGCGGAATTCCGGGACCGTTGTCGCTGACCGTAATCTGAATTTCATCGCCGAGGGAAAGAATTTCGAGTCGAATTTCCGGCTGAGGCCGGCCGATCAGGGCTTCCGCCGCATTGCGCACCAGATTGTTGAGGATGCGGAGCAGTTTGGTACGGTCGCCTTTGATTTCCACGCCATCCGGACATTCGATCTTCAACGCGATATGCTGCTGGTCAACCAGTTCGGCAGCGTTGTTCTTGACTTCGGCCAGCAAATCGCAGAGATCGACTTCAGTCTTTTCAACGTCGCGGTTACGGATGAAGTCGAGCACGTCGGTCACCATTTTCATGCTGTCGGCGGCCGCACTCTTAATCAACGGCAGCAGAGTCATCATGCGCTGCCGGTTGTCGGGCTCCCGCAAGATGAAATCGACGCCGGGCACGATGGTGCCGATCGTATTACGCAGATCGTGACTGAGCATGGAAATCGCCTGCCCCACTGCCGAGAGCTTTTCGCTGCGCATCAGGGCTTCCTGAAGACTGATGTTGCGAATGGCGGCGGCGGCTTGTTCCAGAAACAGCCGGACCAGATAAATGCGTTCGCTGTGAATGGTGGTGTCGCGCCGGTCGAACAGCGTAATGATCCCGTATTCCTCCAGCGTAAAATAGAGCATGTCCTGAGATTCGAAGGTAGGGCCCTTGAAGTTGTCGGGGAGTTGGGCGAGATATTTGTCGGCGGTATTTTCATCGCTGAGTACGCCGATGGCGGCAATGATGTTGTAGCCGTGCCCTTTGCGAATGGCCAGCAACGCCGAATTGCTGCCGAGAATTTCGGAAACCTGGCCCAGAATGTTCTGCAGCAGCGCGTCAATTTCCCATTGTTGTCCCCGAACCTGCGAGATCACGGTAATGAGGTCTTCCAGATTGCTGGTTTTGTTCCATTCGTAAACCAGTTTGGTGGCAATCTGCTCGATTTCTTCGACGGAAAACGGCTTGCAGTAATAGCTGACGTTGGCGCCGGCCCGATTGACGATTTCTTCAATGGAATAGTCACTGTAGGCGGTGACGAAAATGATTTCCGCGCGTTTGTCGACGGTGCGGATCTGCATGACGGTTTCCAGCCCGTCCCAGCCCGGCATCCGCATGTCGACGAAGATCGCCGCGTACGGACGTTTTTCCTCGCAGGCTTTGCGGACCAGGGCAAAACCGTCCTTGCCGGTGGAAGCCTCATCCAGCTCGAAAACAATGACGCCGGGCCCGCCGTTTTTGGGCAGTTCGGGGACATTCGTGCCGAACAGCCGGGCCGCCGCCTGAGAAAGCGATTCGAGGCTGTTGTCGGACTCTTTCTTGGGACAGAGAATGTCGCGGAATCCGTCCCGCACCGTTTCTTCGTCGTCAATCACCAAAACTCTTGCATTAAATTGATTGAACATGGCGAATATCCTTTTTTCCTTTTTGGAATTAAGCTTTCACAATGGGTAAAATGATTTCCAGCGAGGCGCCCATGCCCGCTCCCGGACTGGAGAAGGAAATGTTGCCGCCATGGGACTCGACAATCGACCGGCACTGATAGAGGCCGATGCCGGTCCCGGTCTTTTTGGTGGTAAATCCGCTGGTAAAAAGTTGTCTGGCATTTTCCGGCGAACAGCCGGCGCCGTTGTCGGTGATATTGATGATGACGCGGTCAGCGGCATCGCGGGCAATGATGGCGATTTCCCGGTGCGGCGAAGCGTCGCTCTGCTGGTCGAAAGACTCGCAACAGTTTTTCAGCAGGTTGATGAAAACCTGAATAATTCGGGTCTTGTCCAGTTTGACCTGAGCATGGTGCTGGGCGAAGTCATAGCGTACGGTGACATCGCGCTTCTGCAACGAAGCGTACTGCATGGCGACGGCATCGGTGATGATTTCCGGCAACGAACTGTTGACCAGCGCAACTCGTCCCGTATCGGCATACATGCGTTGCAGCGACAACACTTCTTTGATATGATTGACCAGCAGAGTCGTCCGCCGGAAAATGTCATCGAACCGGCCGCGCTTCTGTTCCAGCGCGAGATAGAGCTGGTCCAGAAAATTCTGCAGTCCGGCGGCCGCGTCCGCACCAAGCGCGCGCACAAAATCATCCCGGCGGTCGATGACCATTTTGAGCAACAATTGAAGGTTGGCATTTTCCGGCCAGTTTTTCTCGCAGGCCAGCTTGCCGGTCATGGACCCGAGCCCAGTCACGGCGTTGCCGATATCGTGCAGCACCGTATTCGACATCATAATCCGGCCGCGCTGCTCGGCGTCTCTGGCCATGGCCGTTTCGACCCGGAGCCGGTCGCTGATGTCCTTGTAATTCATAATCACGCCGCACCGTTCGCCGTTCTGATTGCAGTACGGCACGGCGGTCACGGAGCAGAGCGCCGGCCCGTCGGGCGTTGTCAATGTCCGTTCGGCCACCATCCGTTCTCCGGTAGTGATGACATGGAGCGGAAGACAATGATCGCCCCCACATTTGTCCGTGCACAGCACGGAATTCCGGCACGGTTTGCCGACCATCTGTTCCCGGGACTGCCTGAGCATGTGAACGGCGCGGTCGTTGAGCCGGCAAACGGTCAAATCGGCATTGAGCACAATCATGCTGTCGCCGGCGGCGTTGAAGATCTGTCGCATTTCCGCCTCGGCCTGCCGGCGTTCCTCCAATTCCTGAAGCCGATCCGCCATCAACCGCCGCATCCGAACGGCATTCCGTCCGGCGTAAAGGACAAAAACCGCCAGCACGCCGACCAGCAGCGCGAGCAACAGGACCACCGCCCAATATTTATGCCAGACGGCCAACAGCGTCACCCGGGCGGAATCCTGATAGATGCCGTAACCGAGATATTTCAGCGTCTCCTCCACCGAAGCATAACTCAACGGCGCCGACCAGCCGCCGATACCGGCCGACTTGGCGGCCGAATCGTGGAATGACATGGTCAACAACGCCATCGCAAGTTGTTTGTCCAACTCCCGATCCGGATGTTCCCGCAAATCGCAGAGCGGACATTCCGGATAGAGCGGCGTGGAACAGACAAACGGAAAACGGTCCGCCGGATAACTCATCGGATGGAGAATGCGAAAATCGCGCAGGCGAATGATCCCGGCGGCATCCAGTTCTTCCAGCAACCCGGTGACCACAGTCCCGGCCTCCGCCTTGCCGTCGAGCACCGCCCGGACCACGGCGTCACCGGTTCCCCCGAACGTCAGACTTTTCAAATCCCGCGCCGGATTGATCTGATTTTTCAGCAACAGTTCTTTGGTCGTCAGCCAGCCGCAAAAGGCATGGGGACTGACCGCCATAAAACTGCGGTCTTTCAAGTCGGCCAACGTCCGAATCGTCGGATGGTCCGCCCGGCAGAAAACCACCGCTCCATAGACATTGAATGCTTGATTCTGCCAGCGCTGCCGTTCCGCCGTCACCAGCCGGACCGCACCGATGCGATCTTCCAGTTCGACCGCCAGAGACGGCTGGACCAGCAGAAAATCGACCTGACGCCGCACCGCAGCCTCGCCGATTTCATCATAACTCAGCGGCACCACGCGAAAACGGACCCCGGAAAGATGCCGGTTGAGATATTCCGCCGTCGGACTCCAGCGTTGCAGACAAGGCTCTTTGCCCCGGTCGGCCAGAAATCCGATCCGGTATTCGGAAATCGCCGGCGCCGCCAGCGCCGGCAGTACCAACAGCAACCACGCCAGAACGATTCCTGACCCCATTCGGTATTTCACTTTTGCCAACCCCCGCTTGCTGAGCGTCACCATGCCGTCCGGAATACCCTGAACTGACTATAATATGCCGCCTTCCCGGCGTCAAGCTCAACTCCCGGGACAACGGCGAAAAACCCCAGCCCGTCGAAAACCACGATCCGCGTCCAAACACGTTTCTCCCCGGAAACGCCTTCTCCGACGGTCGTCAAAACAGCAATAAACTCCCGGCCATCACCGCCATGCCGGCAATCAGACCGTAAAGCGCGTGATGGTGTTCCCCGTATTCTTCCGCCGACGGCAACAGTTCGTCGAAGGAGATGAACACCATGATTCCCGCCACTCCCGCAAACACCAGCCCATAGACAATCTGGTTCATGAACTGGAGCAGGATCAGATAGCCGACCAGCGCCCCGGCCGGTTCCGCCAGTCCGGACAGAAACGAATAGAAAAACGCCTTCCGACGGCTGCCGGTGGCATAGAAGATCGGCACCGACACGGCAATCCCTTCCGGAATATTGTGAATGGCAATCGCCGCGGCAATGACAATCCCCATCGACGGTTCCTGCAACCCGGCGATAAACGTGGCCAGTCCTTCCGGAAAATTGTGAATGCCGATCGCCAACGCCGATAAAATGCCCATCCGCATCAACCGATGATACCGCAGCTGTTCTTCGCGTTCATGAACCGTCAATTCTTCCAGTTTATGCGGTTCGTGCGGATTCTCGAATTGCGGCACCATTCGGTCGATCAGGGCCACCACGGCCATGCCCGCGAAAAAACCGATCACCGCATCCAGCCGAGCCGTATGCGCGGGCACCGCCTTCCCCAGAATTTTGACCGCGCCGGGCAGAATTTCCATAAACGACACGTAAATCATGACGCCGGCCGAAAAACCCAGCGAAACGGACAAAAACATAGTGTTGGTCCGACGCGCCAGAAAAGCAATAGCGCTCCCGATCCCCGTGGAAAGCCCGGCCAGCGCCGTCAGCAGAAAAGCCGTTCCCGTGGAACCGCCGCTCAAACCTTCCGTCAGCATATGCCTCTCCCCCGTGAAGATTTCTTACCATCGGCTATAAACTAACTCAGCGGGTCCAAATATCAATCCCAGTACCGATCAGGTCGACCGGCACAACGCAAGTCTCCGGAAAAAAATGAGTTCACCCAAGAAGTGAAACTCGCGTCCGTCAGTGTTTCGGCGCGGAATGATGCGGTTGCGGTTTCACAATGGTCGGCTGCGGCGGTTCGTCCGGCATCACGTTCAAATATTGCAGCGTCTTTTCGGCAATGGCCTTGAAATGCGGACCGGCAACGGTCCCGCCGTAGTGGGCATTCTTCGGTTCGTCCACCGTGACCAGCAGAACCAGACGGGGTTTTTCCGCCGGCACAAAGCCGATGAACGTGGCGAAAAAGCGGTTGGTGGAATACTGGCCGTTGATGAACTTCTGGGACGTACCGGTTTTCCCGGCGACATCGAAACCCGGAATGGACGCCTTGACGGCGGTCCCGCCTTCTTCGGTGACGCGTTTCATCATCTCGACCATCTTCTGATGCGTGGTCGGATTCTTATAGATGGAGGGCACGTCTTCGATGGGGTTGTGGATTACGGTACCGGTATCGGGATTGGCCACGCGGTCGACCAGCCGCAGTTTGACCAGATGACCGCCGTTGGCAAGCGCGCAATAGGCCCGAACCAGTTGCAGCGGCGACACCGCCACGCCCTGCCCGATCGGGAACCGGGCGATCGACAGCGAATCCCACTTTTCCAGCTTGCGCAGAATCCCTTTGGTTTCCGGTTTGAGCGGGATCCCGGTACTTTGTCCCAACCCGAACGAGCGCAAGGTATTATAGAGTCGCGGCGCCCCCATGGTAATGGCAATCTTGGCGGTGCCGACGTTACTCGACTTCTGAATGATTTCCGCCACCGACAGAATGCCGAGCGGATGGGAATCGTGAAGGGTTTTCCCCGCATAATACCAATGGCCGCGCTCGCAGTCGAAGCGCGTATTCGGCGACACCACGCCGGCATCGATGGCGCCGGAAATGGCAATCGGCTTCATGGCCGAACCGGGTTCGAACACGTCTTCCGTGATCCGGTTACGCCAGGCCTGCGGGTCCATCGCCGCCCGGTCGTTCGGATTGAACGACGGCCGCTGGGCCAGCGCCAGCACGTTGCCGTTATTGGGGTCGGCCATGATCGCGTAGGCCGCCAGCGGGTGCCATTTTTCCACCAGCGCGTCGAGTTCGTCTTCCATGATCGACTGAATCGGTTCCTGAATGGTCAGATAGATGTTGACGCCGTCAAGCGCGTGACGTTCCGGCTGAACGACCAGCGGAATGCCGTCGCGGGAACGTTCATAGTGATTGACGTAAGCGGAAGGTTCGATCACCCGGTTGAAAAACTTTTCAATCCCGAAAACAGCAATGGTTTTGTCGTTTTCGATGTTGGTGAAACCAAGGATGTTGGCCAGCAGTTCGTCTTTGGGATAGTAGCGTTTCGAGCTGTTCTGGATGGAGATGGCTTTGCATTTCTCGACTTTAAGAACCCGTCCGAGTTTTTCCGCCAGCGGAAGTGCGACCTCCTTGGCGATCAGCGCATAACGGCGGGGCACGGAATTTTCTTTGCCGTCGGTGTCTTTTTTGTCCCGTTTCTTATCCATCAGGTCTTTGAAGATATCTGCTTCCGGCAACTGGAGATACCGGGCGAGGATCGCGGCGGTTTTCCGACACTGCGCGGCATCGCCGGCTTCCGAGGGATCGGCCACAATGGTGCAGCAGGGAATGTTGCCGACCAGCAGATTGCCGTTGAAGTCGTAGATTTCGCCGCGTTTGCCGCTGGTTTTGGTGGTGGAAGTATACTGTTCCTGGGCGCGTTTGAGCAGTTCGTCGTGGCGAGTCACCTGAACATGATAGAGACGGAAGACCAGCGAGACGAACAGCAGCACCGCCAGGATCACCAGCAATTGCACTCGTACGGTAATGACTTGATTGCGAATCACGTTGGCCGATTACCTCTGAGAAACCATCAACGGCTCCTTCATGGAATCCTGAGCGGCGGACAGCGCCGGCAAATCGCGCACGATCACCACCTGCTTGACCTGTCCGGGATTGGGAAAGGCCAACGGCAGATTGTATTGCTTGATTTTGCTGCGGATATGAGCCCACCGGCTGAGATTTTCCCGCCGAAGTTTCAAATTTTCGATTTCCCGGTCGTAACGGTCGATTTCGGATTTGAGGACGGCGGCCTGCCGGGTCATCCGACCGATGTCGTCCTTGAGCGAAATCCGGTAGTTGACGATGAAGAACAGGACAATCCCCAGGACCAGCATTTCAAAAAGGGTCATCAACCCAATCACGCCGACCGGCTTATTGCCGGAAGTCTTTTTCACCGGCCGATGCAATCTGATTTCTCTGGTCTGCAAATTCATTTTGTTGTCCTTGAGCCAGGGGCGGGAACCGCTTTTCCCGACTCCGTCTCTTCTATAAATAGATTAATATAGAGCGCTTTTTTAAAACTTAAACCTAAATTTTCACGGCGATGCGAAGTTTAGCGCACGCCGCTCGCGGATTGTCCCGCACTTCGTCGTCCTGAGCCGTAATCGGCTTCTTCGTCACGATCCGGACCCGCGGCTGATGATGGCATACACACACCGGCAAACCCGGCGGGCAGATGCAACTCGCGGCTTCCCGCTGAAAACGGACTTTCACGATCCGGTCTTCCAGCGAATGGAAACTGATGACCGCCAGAATTCCGCCCGGCGTCAACACGTCCAGCGCCGCCGTCAGCCCGCGTTCCAACTCGCCCAGTTCGTCGTTGACCGCAATCCGCAAAGCCTGAAAACAGAGCGTCGGGGCCGGCGGACCGGTGCGGCGACCTCGTCCCAACACCTGCTCGCAGAGCTCGGCCAGCTCCCGGGTCGTGGTCCACAGCCGTTCGTGTCGGCGGCGGACGATTTCCCGGGCGAGGCGACGGCTTTCCCGAATCTCTCCGTATTCCCAGAAAATCCGGCTCAGCTCCTCTTCGCTCGTATAATTTAAAATTCGACTGGCAGTGTCGGGGGATCGAGTATCCATCCGCATATCCAGCGGCCCCTCTTCCCGGTAAGAGAATCCTCTTGCCGGGTCGTCGATCTGCGGTGACGACACACCGATGTCTAAAAGAACTGCGTCAGCGGAATGCCACCCTGCACTCGCCGCCAATTCCTTCAGACATCCGTAGTTGCCCCGCGTGAGCCGGACCCGTCCAACGGCAAAGGCCAAAACCTTTGCCGCATGCTCCAGAGCGTTTCCGTCTCGATCGATGCCCAACAACTCTGCCTGTCGGTTTTTTTCAAGAATCATGCGGCTGTGTCCTCCGCCGCCGAGGGTGCCGTCGATCAAACGGCACGGTCTTTCCGGTTCCGCCAACGCCTGCACCACTTCCCGCCACAGCACCGGAATATGCCGGTACCCGTCGGGAGCATCATGCTCCGAATTCCGATCTTTCACTTCATCCGGCATTCCAGGTTGCGTTGCTCCGGCTATTCTTTCTTAAACTCTTTCAACAATTCCATCAGACCGTCCGGACTTTCGGTAATCTTCTGCACTTCATCCAGATAGGCGTCATCGCTGTCGCGATGCTGCGCCCAGGCGTCCGGGTGCCACAACTGGATGGTGCTGAAGGCGCCGACCAGAACGATTTCTTCCTTTATTCCCAGCAGGTCCAGCAACCGTTGCGAAATCGTGATCCGGCCCTGCTTGTCGCACAGACATTCCTGAACTTTGGCCCCGATCCGGGCCAACGCTTCCTGCGCCTGCCGGTTGGCCAGCGATACTTTGCGGGCTTTCGCCAGAAAATCCCGGAAGGCCGCATAGGGCACCAGCATCAAGGTGTTGTGGCCGGGAAACAGAATAAAACGGTCGTTGTCGCCTTTGCTCCGCCATTCCCGGGGAATAGCCACCCGGCGCTGGTTGTCCAACGCGTGCGTGTATTCCCCAAAGAAGAAAAGTTCACCGTCGTCCATAAAGTCACACCGACCCATTCACCTATTTGCACCTAGTTTCCCCTATACTCACCTATTTTACTACTTCCGGCCCCTAAATCAACCCTGACAAGCAAAAAAAAGAGGTTTTTTTCCCGGCTTGAGGGGGACGAAAACCGGTCCGGTCGAACCGGTTTTTACTTTTTGGGAGACAAATACTTAGCGACCAACGGCCGCCGTGTCGGCCGACGAATGAAAAAAACCGGAATTGCGTCTCTGGACAAAGCCGGTTAGCGGGGCTAAAATAAAGACGCAAAATTTTTAACGCAAGACAACCTTGCCGCCATCTTCAAGTTTGCAGAAGACGATCGGCAACCCGGGGGCGGGAATGGCGATGACGGATGCCGAGAAAAAATATCTGGGTCAGTTGACCGAGGCGATTTATCTGATTCTCAGCGGCTGGCCGGCAGCGCCGGTGCCGGTGGGCGAAGACTGTCCCGGACCGGAATTGAAGCGGGCAATGGAATTGTTCAACCGCTTCGTCACCGGCTACGGCGAACTGAACACCGTCCTGTCTTCCATCGCGCAGGGCAATCTCGATATCGAACTGCCGCAGAACAACGAGATGGCGGCATTGCAGCTGTTAGGCAGTCTGCAAGCCAGTTTCCAGCATCTGACTTGGAAAACCCAGCGGATCGCCGGGGGCGACTTCACCCAGCAGGCCGATTTCATGGGCGATTTTTCCAAAGCCTTCAACCGGATGACGCTGCAACTGAAAAACGCCTTTCAGAAAATCGAACAGCAAAACCAGCAACTCCAGAAGATTTACGACGAAATGAAACAGGAAAAGGAACGCGCCGACCGGCTGTTGAAAAACCTTTTCCCCGCCCGCGTGGTCAATGACTTGAAAACCACCGGACAAAGCATCCCGGAAACGTTTGAAAACGTCACCGTGCTGTTTTCCGATATCGTCGGCTTTACCAATCTGTCGTCCGGCCTGGAACCGAAAGTGCTGATCGACGAGCTGAACGAGCTGTTCACCGCCTTCGACATCATTATCGAAGACAACCACTGCGAACGGATCAAGACCATCGGCGACGCCTATCTGGCGGTCAGCGGCATGAACGAAGGCCGCGAGTACCCGGCCGGCAACATGGTCGGCGCCGCGCTTCAGATCATGAGTTATCTGGAACAGCGCAACGCGCGGTCGCCGCATCAGTGGCAGGTTCGCGTCGGCATTCATACCGGCAAGATCGTCGGCGGCGTGGTGGGCATCCGGAAATACATCTACGACGTGTTCGGCGACACCATCAACACCGCCTGCCGGATGGAACAGTCGTCGGAGCCGATGAAAATCAATCTGTCGGAAGTCACGGCCGAGCTGGTCAAAGACAAATACGAACTGACCGAACGCGGCGAGATGGACGTCAAGGGCAAAGGCAAAATGAAGATGTATTTCGCCTCCAACCGGAAACCGCTGGCGGACGAAGTCAAGCCGCTGACCCTGCACTTCCGGACGCCGTCGCCGTAATTTCTTCGCTCCGGCAATCGTCTCCCCCTGCCCGGTCACGAACAGAGGGAAGACGCCGAAATCAGTCCATCGCCAACGCGGAACAAACCTTGCCGGGGTTGAGAATGTTCCGGGGATCGAAGACCTGTTTGATGCCGCGCATCAGTTCCAGCTGAAGTTCTCCGGCCGAATCGCGCAGATAGGGCTGCTTGACGTAGCCGATGCCATGTTCGCCGGACACCTTCCCGCCCAGTTGCCGGGCGCGGTCGTACAGTTCGGTAAACACCGCTTTCAGTCCGGCGTCCCAGGCGGCCTGTTCGAGCTGGTCGCGCAGCACGTAAATGTGCAGATTGCCGTCGCCGGCATGCCCGAAACTGCGGATGCGCAGACCGTGCTTCTGCTGGAGCGAATGGGTAAACCGGATGAAGTCGGCCACGCTCCGGCGCGGCACCACCACGTCGCATTCGTCCATTTCGGAAGTCGACGCCTTGATCGCCTCCAGAAACGCGCCGCGGGCAGACCAGATGGCTTCGTTGCGTTCGTCGGTATTGGAAATCAGCACGTCGATGGCGCCGGCGGCGAGACAGAGGGCGGCCACGTCCCGGTAGGCGGCGTCGATTTCCGCCTTGCTGTTGCCGTCGAAAGTCAGCAGCAGATAGGCGTCGGCGGATTTGTCCGGAAACTTCCGGCCGAGAAACTGTTCCGCCGCCAGAATCACTTCCCGCTGCATGAACTCCACCGCCGTCGGAATGGTGCGCGACTGGATGATCCGGGGCACGATGCCGATCGCGGCGTCGAGCGACGGAAACGGAATCAGCAGACTCAGTTTGCGCTGGGGCAGCGGCAGCAGCCGCAGCGTGGCCCGGGTGACGATGCCCAGCGTTCCTTCGGACCCCACGATCAGGTCTTTCAGACTGTACCCGGAACTGTTTTTGACCACTTTTCCGCCGAACTCGGTGATCCGGCCATCGGGCAGGACCACTTCGAGTCCGCGAACGTAGTCGCGGGTAACGCCGTATTTCACCGCGCGCATCCCGCCGGCGTTGGTATTGATGTTGCCGCCGATGGTGGCGCTTTTTTCGCCGGGATCGGGCGGATAAAAAAGTTTTCGTTCCTCGACGTACTGGCTGAGTTCCATCAGCAGCACGCCGGGTTCCAAGGTAATGGTGAGGTTTTCCTCGTCGAGTTCGAGAATCTTGTTCATGCCGCTCAGATCGAGGAGAATGCCGCCGTAGAGCGGCACCGCGCCGCCGACCAGTCCGGTGCCCTGGCCGCGCGGCGTGACCGGCAGCCGGCGTTCGTTGGCGTAGCGCATGATGGCGGACACTTCGGCGGTCGAGGACGGGACCAGCAACACTTCCGGACGGCGGTGAATGCCCGCCAGTTCGTCGTGGCAATAATCTTCGTTGACGTCGGCTCCGGCCGTGACCCGTTTGGGGCCGCACAACTGTTGAAAAAAGGCGAAGTCCTGGGCTTCCAGTTTGGCGTAATCGTTCATGATGTCATGCTCCCGGATGCTGAAAAATGGAATCGGCGCCGTCCGCTTTGATGCGGGCGATCAGCGGCGGCACAATCTGATAAAGATCGCCGACCAAAGCATAGTGCGCGGTCTTGAAGATCGGCGCTTCGGGGTCGGTGTTGATCGCCACGATGGTTTCGCTGCCTTTCATGCCGGCCACAAACTGAATCGCGCCGGAAATTCCGCAGGCAATCAGCAGTTTGGGTTTGACGGTCCGGCCGCTGAGGCCAATCTGGCGGCGGGCGTCCATCCAGCCGTTTTCCACCAGCGACCGGCTCGACGCCAGTTCGCCGTGGAGCAGTTCGGCCAGTTCGCGCAGCATCGCCAGGTCTTCCGGCTTTTTGACGCCGCGACCGGCGGCCACGATCACTTCGGCCTCCTCGATGCCTTTGATCTGCTGTTTGGGCATTACTTCCAACACTTCGATGGCCGATTGCCGGACGGCGGCGGGAACCGGGCAGACCGTGACTTTACCCTGCGGCCGGGCCAGCGGCTCGGGCTGCGCAAAGATTTTGTAGCGCACGGTGGCGAACTGCGGACGGCGTTTCGGAGTCATGATATGGGCCATGATGTTGCCGCCGAACGCGGGCCGGATCTGCGCCAGACCACCGTCGGCCTGAATATCCAGCGCGGTACAGTCGGCGGTGAGGCCGGTCCGGAACCGCGCCGCCAGACGCGGCGCCAGCGACCGTCCCACCGTGGTGCCGCCCACCAGCATGATGGCCGGTTTGCGGGTGGTCAGAAAATCGGCAAACGCCGCGCTGTAGGGTTCGATCCGGAAATGTTCCAGCGCGGGATCGTCGTAGACGAAAATCTCGTCCGCTCCGTAGGCTGGCAGTTCGTCCGCCCGCGCCTTGATGTGGTTGCCGATGAACAGTCCGTAGACCGGCTGCGGCGACTTCCGAGCCAGTTCCCGCGCCTTGCCGAGCAACTCCAGCGTGACCGGATGAATCCGGCCCTGTTCGTGTTCGACGTAAACGGCGATGCCACGCCAGGATGAGGCGTCGAAATCATCCGCCGGAGCGGCCGTCTCGACGACTTCAAACGCGCCGGCGGGACCCTTTTTGACGCACAGCCGACACATTTTACAGGCGGCGTTGATCGTCAGTTGACCGTTTTCCAGCGTCATCGCGCCGAACGGACAAAGTTTCATCGCCGCCGCGGGATCGGCGATTTTATCCATATGAATAACCATTTCAGCCATGGGCTTACCTCGTCTGCGGTAAAAATTTCCGTTCCCGGAGCAGCGCCAGCAATTGCGCGGCGATTTCCGGTTCCGGCTGATTCCAGGTCACGCGAACCGCATTGGATTCCGGCGGAAAGATGCGCGCCACCTGGGTGGCGGAACCGCTCAGTCCGTAATGCGCGGGATTCTGGTCCGGCAAATCGTCCAGTCCGACGATCCGGATTTTCCGGTCGGCAGTGGCGAGTTGCCGTTTGAAAGAGGGCAGCCGGGGCTCGCAGATGCCCTTCTCGACCGCGATCAGGCACGGCAGCGCCACCCGGACCCGCTGAACGTGTTGCGGCAGGTCGATTTCCGCCGTCAACGCCGTCGCCGTCAGTTCGACGATCTTCAGCACGTTGCAGAGATGCGGCACGCGGAGAAATTCCCCCAGTTCGGCGCCGACCTGCGCGGTGTCGCCGTCGGTGGTCTGCTTGCCGCAAACCACCAGATCGAACGGTCCGGCCAGTTGCAATCCCTGAGCCAGCGTCCAACTGGTGGCCAGCACGTCCGACCCCGCAAACCGGCGGTCGGAGAGAATCATGCCGTCGTCCGCGCCCATCATGAACGCTTCGCGGATAATTTCTTCACTCTGCGGCGGCCCCATGGTCACGGCGGTGACGGTGGAGCCGGGCGCCAATTGTTGCAGTTGCAGCGCAGTCTCCAATCCGTACAGGTCATACGGGTTGAGCTTGGCGTCGATGCCGTCACGCTTCAACACCCCGGTTTTCGGGTCGACTTCGACCTTCGCGGTGCCGGGCACCTGTTTAATACATACAGCGATTTTCATACCTTATACCCCTGTAAAATGGCTCCTCTCAAAACGAGTTTCCGTGGAGAAACCCCGAAAACTTTGAGCAGTTTTCCAGGCTTCCCCCGGACCCCTTTCCCTGACTTTTAAACTTTTCAATCTCTCTATCAGCTTGCTGCGCAAGATGATAAATAAAATAAAAGTTTTGCGGGGGCGAAGTTGGGGCACGGGAAAGAAAAGGGGTGCTGTTTCAAAAGCACTCCGTGTCTTCCCCGCTTCCCGTAATTCGGAACTCCCGCTAAACTTACCCCGACTAAATCTTTTCGGCAATCACCGAAACGCCGTCCGGCAGCACGGCGATCCGGGCATTCGGCGCAGTCATCCGGTCGGCGAGTTCGAGCGCCGACGGCAGATCGGCGGCAAACTCCATGCCCATCTCCCGCACCAGCGCCGCCTGCGCCGGATCGCAAACCATGATAACCTTATGACGACTGAGAATCCGCGCCAGAATCTGCACTTCCCACTGATCGGGCACGGTCCGATCCTGCGGTACGGCCTCGATCTGCCGCAGCAGTTCGGCGGGCGAGGACGCCTCGCGCAACTGGCGGTGAAACGACTCGCCGCCGTGGCCATCGGAACAGGCCGCCGCCATGATGATGACCCCGCCGCTGCGGCAGACGGTTTCCGCCGTGCTCATGCCTTTGACGGACTGGTAAATGTTCTGATCGAGCGGATAGCCGCCGTTGCTGGTGATGACGATGTCGGATTCCGGCACCCGGACGCCGCAGAGTTGCTTGAGCCAGGCGCAACCGGCCAGATGCGCTTCGACCGGGTCGCCCGCCACCGCGTGAATGACTTGTTTCTCGGCGTTGATAACCACGTTGACAATGAAATTCAGCCGGGCGGCGCGGGCGGCGAATACCATATCGCGGTGCAGCGGATTGTTTTCCAGCACCCCCGCCCGGGCGTACGGACTGGCAATGAATTGGGCGCAGTGATTGCCCAGCACCGTTTTCACCGCCGCGATTCCCGGCAATACGCTTTTGCGTCCCCCGGAGAAACCGGCGAAAAAGTGCGGTTCGATAAATCCTTCCGACAGCAGCAGATCGGTTTCCGCCGCCAGCCGGTTGACACGCAACTCGGCCCCGGACGGAAGCCGCCCCAGACTGACCAGCGCGGCTTCGTCACGGCCGTCGTGCACCACGATTTTTTCCCGGTCGACAATTTCCTCGCCGAACTTGCCGACCAGTTCCGCCCGGGTCGTTTCGCGATGACACCCCGTGGCGATCAGAATCGTCAGTTCGAGCGCGGGATTAGCCCGGCGCAGACGGCGCAGCAGTTCCGGAAAAATGATTTTGCTCGGCACCGGCCGGGTATGGTCGCTGGCGATCACCACAGCTCGACGCGCAACCGTTGCCAGCTCTTCCACCGAAAGGGACCCGATCGGCGCGTCCAGCGCGGCGCTCACCAGTTCGTTTTCTCCCGCCGGCGGACGGTACTCATTCACGCCCGAGACAAAAACCCCGTTCAGTCGCCCGGTCGCAATCGACGCTTCGAGCTTGCCCCGCCCGAACGGCACCGCAATCTCAGTTGTTCTCATTGCCGAAATCTTTCCGTAAGTGGTGTGATGGTTACACCAGTTTGCTCTAAAAATATCAGCGCACGGATAAATTGTCAAGAATCATTTGGAAATGATGTTCGACGGCGGCGGACGCGGCGCGGGAATCGCCGTTTAGAATGGCCTCGCCGATGGCCTCGTGCATGGCGACCAGTTCGCTGCGGTCGGCAAACGCGCGCATAATGCCCTTCCGTCCGTTCTGAATGGCCGATTCGAGCAGCGACGAGATGGCGGAGAGGAAAGTACGCAGCATCACATTGCCGGAACATTCGGCGATTTTCAGGTGAAATTCCTTGTCGAGCCGAACGCTTTCGGCTTCGCGGTCACACTGCCGGAAAGCGTCCAGCAGACTTTGCAAAGCCGTCTTCTGCTCCGCCGTAATCCGGCCAGCGGCCAGGATGGCGGCTTCGTTTTCCAGCGCCCGGCGTACTTCCCACAAATCGTTGAACGTGCCGCCGTGGAGACGGAAGTTCAGCGCCAGCGGCTCCAGCAGTCCGCTGCCGATGTCGGACGTGATATAGTTGCCGCCGCCCTGATGCGATTCGATGATGCCGAGGGCTTCGAGCGCCCGCAGCGCTTCCCGGATCGAGTTGCGGCCCACGTGCAGAATCTCGCAGAGGTCGCGTTCCGACGGCAGCCGGTCGCCGGATTTGAGTTCTCCGTCGACAATCAGTTGCTGAATCTGTTCGAACACCTGCTGGTGCAGTTTTTTGCTTTGTACCGGATGAAACATCGTCCGCGCCCTGCCCGGTTGTATGGTTGCGTTCATCAAAATAAATTCGGTCTTTCAAAATACACCGGATTTTGCGCTTGGCATGGATATTTCGAAAAAAAGGCGAGATTTTGGTCTTGCCGACCAGCGTGTTCGACGCTGGACCGCGCCCGCGGAGCCCGCAGCGGCGAGTACTTCGGCGTGAATTTTGGTCCGCTCAAGCGCCGTCCCCAAATTCGCGCCGGGAGGCCGCTTTTCCCTCGCTGATGCTCGGGAAACTCATTCACCAGGAACCACTCATTGACCCGCAAAAAATACTGATTAGCGCATATGGGGTTTTTCCCCGGAGACTCGTTTTGAGACTTCCGATGTTTTACCTTTCGACTCGAATTTCAGCGAAAAAAACGCATTTTCTCCCAATTGAAATTTGTTTTTTTCACAATCGGTGATATGATAAGAACTCGTTCCGCTTATGGCGAAACGAATCGATGCTCCGGCGTAGCTCAGTGGTAGAGTAGGTGGCTGTTAACCACCCTGTCCCTGGTTCGAGCCCAGGCGCCGGAGCCATTTTTTTGTTTTGGTATGGCCGACTTTCCTTGCGTGGTTCTTTCCGACTCGTTGATTTTGCAGTTGAATCTTTCCGGCTTATCTTGATTTCAGGCACTTGTAAATCCGTGGGTTGCGAGTACATATTTATCTGCATAACGGAAAATTCGGGTCATCGGGTTATGACAATCAAATTACCTACAGACTGGCAGGCCATCATCCGGCGCGGCGTCGAATCGGAAGAACTGGACTACAAAGCGGCGCAGGACTGGAATGCGTTGTCCCGCAGCGGCAAAGCCAAATTCGTCCGTCACTGTCTGGCGATGGCCAATTCCAAAGGGGGCTATATCGTGGTCGGTGTCGGGGAAGACCGGGCCGGGCGGCCCTGCGTCTATACCGGACTCACCGAAAAACAATCGCGTTCCTTCGATCCCACCGCGGTCGGCAACTTCATCAACAACTATGTCGACCCCGAAATCGAATTTACCGTCGAACGTCCGCTGGTCGACGGCAAACGCTATGCCGTGTTCGTAGTTCACCGGTTTGCCACGCTGCCCCACGTCTGCACCTATGGCTGCGACAACGAATTGCAGCAAGGGGTGTTTTACATCCGGACGGCGGAAGCGTCGAGTCGGCCGGCCTTTCGTTCGCATGAGATTCACGCGCTGATTCAGCGCTGTCTCCGCAATCAGCGGGAACAGCTGGGCCGGATGTTGCGCGGGATTCTCTACGAAAGCAATCAGCGGCCGGAATCCAATGTGCTGCAAATCTTCCACGAACAACGCAATCTTTCGCGCGACATGTTGAGCAAACGCCGCGACCTTCACGACGGTCAGCGGATTGTATTCGAACTCTGCGTCTATCCGTCGCAATTCGACAGCCGGAAATTCACGCTGTCGGAAGTGCGCGCGGCGCTGGAAAAAGCCGTCTATCTGTTTCCCGACGCCTGTTTCATCCGTAAATCGGAAGTGACCGACAGCTATTCGACCAACGTTTCCATCCGGTCGTTGCCGGAAGACCAGACCCGGATCTGGCAGGCGTTCCGGTCCGGATTCTTTCATTTTCTCGAATATCTGCCCCAGGAGCGGGATCGAGTCGACTATCAGCCGCTGATGTGGAAATTGGCGGAAGCATTTTTCTTCATCGGCGAATTTTACTCGGAACTGGGGTATTCGGAAGAGATGTTCGAAATCGATATCCGGCTCGACCGCGTCGAAAATCGGCGACTCGACGGAATTTTGCCCCATTCCGCCCAGAATGAGAAAAAGACGGAATACCATTGCCGGATTCCGGAAATTCAGGTTGCCATGCGCCGGACGGTGGCCGATCTGGTCAGCGCGCCGGAAGAACACAGCGCCCATGCGCTGAAAGACATCTGCGAGCGGTTCAACGTGCCGGCGTCACGACACGAGAACGCGGTCGAAAACATTCGTGCCTACCTTCAGGAACGCATGCCGGAAGGTTTTTTCTCCCATAGTTCCATATCGCTTTGATGCGGATCTTTCAAACCTTTCCGCCCCGGTCATAATATCGGTCAATGAAAAATAGTTTCAGTCAATTGCGGAAGTGAAATGGTTGCTATAATATAAATTATCAGTCTAGATTATATCAATAATTTATAAACAGGATTATTCCCATGATGACCTCATCTGCCACGCTGTCCTTGAGTGCGGCCACCCGCAAACAGATCGACGCTTTGATGCGGAAAATGACCCTTTCGGAAAAATGCAGTCTCCTGTCCGGACGCGACAATTGGTGTACCGTTGCCATTCCGCGACTCGACCTCGGCTATCTGATTATGACCGACGGGCCGCACGGCGTTCGTCCCGACGTGTCCAGTCCGCTCCGAGTAACGGGCGAAACCACCTACTTTCCCACCGGCGTGTCCATGGCGGCAACCTGGAATCCCGAGTTGATCCGGGAACTGGGCGTGGCGTTGGCGGAAGAAACCCGGGCGCTGGGTTGCGATGTGCTGCTCGGACCCTGCGTCAATATCGTCCGTTCGCCGCTGGCCGGGCGCAACTTCGAAAGCATGTCGGAAGATCCTTTTCTGGCCGGTCGGATTGCCGCCGGCTGGGTTGACGGCATTCAAAGTCAGGGCGTCGGTGCGTCGCTCAAGCATTTTGCCTGCAACAATCAGGAAAATGATCGGTTCCGCGGCAGTTCCGAAGTCGACGAACGGACCTTGCGCGAAATTTATCTGCCGCAGTTCGAATATGTGGTCAAGCACTGTCAGCCGTGGACGGTGATGTGTTCCTACAACCGGATCAACGGCACGTATGCCAGTGAAAATACCTATCTGCTGAACGACATTCTCCGCCGGGAATGGGGTTTTGAAGGCCTGGTCGTGTCCGACTGGGGCGCGGTGCATTCCACGGTGGAAGCCGTGGCCGCCGGACTGGATCTGGAAATGCCCGGTCCCGCCAAATATCGTCTCAACCTCAGCGAAACGGTGGCCAACTGGCAACTTTCGGAAGAAGCAGTCGACGCCTCCGCCCGCCGCGTGCTGGAACTGCTCGCCAAGACCGGCCATCTCGGCAAAGACGGCCATGTTATCAAGGGGTCCGCGAACACGAAAGCCCATCATCAGCTCGCCCGGAAAGTCGCCTCCGAAGCGATTACGCTGCTCAAAAACGCCGGCGGCCTCCTCCCGCTTCCGGCCGGGAAACTCCGTTCGCTGGCCGTGATCGGCGAACCGGCGTTCTGTACTCCGCAGGGCGGCGGCAGTTCCACCATCTCTTCGCCGCATCGTGTCGCCTCGCTCGACGCCATCCGGAAACTGGTCGGGTCGAAAGTGAACATCAAGGCCGAATACGGCTGCAAGCTGTCTCATCTTGCCACGCCGGTCGACCTTAAACTTTTGTCTACCCCGGACGGCAAACCCGGCATTCAGGCGGAATACTACGACAATACCGACTGGAGCGGCAAACCGTACGGGACTCGTGTTGAAACCACTTCCGATCTCTGGTGGTTCGGGGCGGCCGAGCAGGCCTTCATTCCCGGTCTGCCGTTCGGTTCGTTCTCCGGACGCTGGACCGCCATCCTTACCGCCGAAGCCACGGAAACCGTCAAATTCTGTCTCGACATTCAAGGTTTCGGGCGGATGCTGCTTGATGGCAAAGTGCTGTTCCAGACGCATCCGTATCAGCCCGATGCCAACTGGGGGACCGGTAACGCCGAAGTCCAATTGATAAAAGGACGGAAGTATGAATTCGTCATGGAGTTTGTCAAATCGCCGGAGGCCATGCCGTGCCACGTTAAATTTTATACCGAAGAACTCGATGCGGCGGGAAAGACGCCCCGGGAATACGGGCAACTGGCGGCGTCCTGCGAGGCCGCCATCGTCTTCGTCACTTATGGGGAAGGCGTCGAATCCGAAGGCTCCGACCGCCCCGACATGAAGTTGCCGGGCAATCAGGATGCGATCGTGGCGGCGGTCTGCCGGGCCAATCCGAAGACGATTGTGGTAGTCAACACCGGGACTCCGGTGGAAATGCCGTGGGCCGATCAGGTTCCGGCCATTCTGCAAGCCTATTATTCCGGACAGGAAGGGGGCAATGCCATTGCCGATATTCTGTTCGGAAAAGTCAATCCGTCCGGCAAGCTGGCCTCCAGCTATCCCAAACGGCTGGAAGACAACCCTTCCTATCTCCATTTCATGGGCGGCCGGCAGGTTCACTACGGCGAAGGCGTTTTTGTGGGCTACCGCTATTACGATACCAAAAACCTCGCTCCGCGGTTTCCGTTCGGTCACGGACTGTCCTACACCACGTTTGAATACACCAAACTCCAACTGCCGAAAACCGCGGCGGCCGGCGGACTCGTCACGGTTCAGGCCACGGTCAAAAACGTGGGTAAAATGGCCGGGCAGGAAGTCGTGCAGCTCTATGTGGCCGACCGGGAAGCCTCGGTTCGGCGGCCGGTCAAAGAGTTGAAGGGCTTCGTCAAGATTGCCCTGAAGCCGGGCGAAAGCCGAACCGTAAAATTTGAACTGGACGCCCGCGCTTTTGCGTTCTACGACGTAATCGCGCGCAACTGGAAAGTCGAACCCGGAAAATTCGATTTTCTGGTCGGTTCGTCTTCGCGGGACATCCGGTTGCAAGGCACGATCGACCTGAAGTAAATCGATCGGTCGCAAAACTCTGACTCCGAACTTCCGGGGAGAAATCTGAAGAATTTACCAATTTTTCAAGGTTTTTCCCCGGGCTCCTTTTTCTGACTTCAAACTTTTAGTTTTACTTATCTAATTTCGTAGAAGAGAGATAAATAGACTAATGGTTTTGCGGTTGGCAAAGTTGGGGGCGTGGGATTTCTGTCGGCATTCTTGAGATCATGCAACTTTTATCTATTGGCGTGAAATGAGCCCATACACTCTCCACGACCTTCCCTTTACCAACCTTCTGCCGGACGCCGTCTACAGTTCGACCAGCGGTAAATTCGCGGCAACGGCCCGGTCTTTGAATTCTTTCTCCGGCACCAGCTCCAGATAATCATACCAGACCGCACCTTCCTGCCCGATCAACGCTCCGGCCGTACAGTAAAAATAACCGGTTGGGACCATATTGCCGACTTTAAGCCGGAACAGGTTGACCCAGCGATAGCCTTTGTCCTTGTCCTCGGTAATTTTTCCGGGGAACATCGCGCCGCCGCCGACCCCGTAGCAATAGTATCCCATCCGGAACAGTATTCCGTCCGGCGGCCTGGCGTTCCATTCCGGCCGACAATGCATCCTCACCACATAAGGCTTGCCCGGTTCAAGCAAATCCAGAAAATCACCATAGGGCCACTGTACGCCCCAGTCCGTCCCGTAAGCCTGCCGGGTCGCCTCCCCCGTTGCCGCGTTCGCATCCGGAAGATATTTTGCCACCGGAAACAAGGGTTTCTTGACGACAATCGCCCCCGGCGTGCTGCCCTTGATCGCCGTGTTGCCGACGGCACGCAGCAGTTTGCTATGCCACTGCTTCAACACCGTTTGGCGGTCACCGCCGTCATAGAAATATGCGACCTGCAGTTCCTCCGCCAACCGTTCTGCCGTTTTCAGTTCTTTTTCATAAGCCGCCGCCGTTGCCGGCCGCGGATTGCGGCTCAAAAACAAGGAGGCAAGCGACAACCGTTCCCGCTTGACCCGTTCCTGATATTTTGCCTTGCCGTTGCAGTCGTCCAGCGCTTTTCCCAGGCATTTCCGCATGACCGTCATTTCCGCCGGGGTAAACTGCAACGGCTGTTTTTTGTCGGTCCGTCCGGAGAAACGCTTCCAGGCGTTCCGCTGCAACGCAACATAACGCTTCATCGCCGCCGCCGCCGGGCCGTAATAAGCGGCAATGAACTCGTCGATCAGGGCATCCTGCGGCCACTGCGGATTCCAGAGTTTCTTGGCATAAAGCCAGGCTTTCAATTCGGCCAGTGAATCCCGTCCCCGGTAAGACGCCTCCAGAAAGACCCCTTCCACGCCGTTGCGCTGTAAAAAATTCCAGCCGCGATCCAGAGCATCAAAATTAGGAAAAGGAGTCAAGGCTCCGTCGATATAGTCGACATAATCCCAGAGATAAATATGCGCGGCGATCTTATGCCAGACCGCCAGTTCGTCCTGGATGTGCTTGATGTCGCCGATGGGTTCCAGCATGTTGATCGGGTTGTAGCGCTGCCGGATCGGAGCATAGAAAATCACCGTATTCGGCCCCGGACGGATGGTCTTCGGCGGAATCTGACTACCGACATAGGCCAGGGTTGTAATCTTGATGTCGGGATACTTTTTCGCCAGTTTTTCGGCAACCCGATTGGCCAGATTCAGCTGCGCGCCGGCCACGCCGTCGGTTCTGATGATCTTCTGACACTCGGGACATTCGCAGTTGTCGTACACATTGTCGTTGGCGGACACGCTGTAGACCCGAGTGCCGGGGTTTTTCGCAATAACGCCGTCCAATTCTTTGACGATAACATCAACAACACCGGGACAGGTATAACAGAGTTGGCCGTCGGTCGCCACGGAGGGATACCGCTTGCCGTTGCGCAGCGGAAAATATTCCGGATGCGTTTTGAAATACTTGTCGGACGGCACCAGACCGCTGTAGGTGTGAATGAAATAATTCGGATTCGCCAGACCGCCGCCCTGCGCCGCCGGAAGCCGAATGAAATACGACACCGGCTGCAACCGATTAAAAGCGGCCCAGTCCGTATTGAAAGCTTCCTGATACAGCGGCTCGCGAATTTCAAAGGACGGCGCATAACTGCGGGGCACCAGACGCAATTGATTTTCCGGCAACGCCGGAATCAGCGGCGCGGCATCGGCGGCATAGCGCCGACAGCCGAAATCTTCTTCCAGCAACGCAATCACGCCATACAACGGACCGCGACTGCCGCCGAGAATATAAAGACTGCCGTCTTTGACCGCCAGGCGGTAAGCCTGTTCGCGCGGGTCGGCGACCATACCGGCCCGCACCGCCGACGCAGTATTGCCGACGCTGATGATTTTGCCTTTCGGCATCTGCGGTTCCGTCAAGATCGGCAGGGATGCCGACAACATTTTACCGAGATATTCGGACAACATCGCCGCCGCATATTTTTCCTGTTCGGTCGCTTTTTCCGGAATCACGATCGACAAGGCTTTCGGATGATCGATCGTTACCGCCTCGCCGGCAGGAGCAAGAACCGAGGTCGCCGCCGTCGCCGTTGTTGCTGCCGCAAGACACAAACATAAAACCGTCCAATTCCGTAATACCATTCTGGTTCGTCCTGTTTTTATATTTCGTAGGTCCAATCCTGCCATTAGTGTCCCAGCAGCCCGCTGCCGGTAACTCGATCCCAGAGGCCGCCAATATTCTCCCCGCCGCCGGTGGCATTGCGCACGAAATTTCCGCTCATGGAATCGACATGGCCGTCGAAGAAAAGAATATTCAGGGTTTTGCTCGGATGCCGGTCGGCGATATCGCGCAAATTGGCGTCGCCTTTGACCGCATAAGCGTAGTAAGCGTACTCGGACCCCGTACGGACACCGAAGGAATCGCAGAGATAAAGCGTGCCGCTCTGGCGTTTGACCTGCATGATCTTCTGCGCCGGCATCTGAGTATCCTGGTACGGCATGGACATGTAGTTCATACCGTACCCGATATGACGGGGAATGCCGAGGATTCCCCAGTCGTCGGAATCCAGAATCACCTGGCGTTTCGGCGATTCCGACAAGGACGCGGAGCATTCGAAGGCATGAATGTTTTTCATGTAGCTGCCCATATAAAGCAGGTTCTGCCAGCCATAGCAGGAAGCATTGTTCCAGCCGTTGCAATCGGGGATATAATCGTTGTAATCGCCGGTGTACATGGCGGTCCCCAAGCCCAGCTGTTTGAGGTTATTGAGGCAGGATGCCTTTTTTGCCGTATCTCGGGCGCGATTCAACGCAGGCAGCAGCATCGCGGCCAGGATGGCGATGATGGCAATTACCACCAAAAGTTCAATAAGCGTAAAACCTTTTTTCATAGTCAAAACACCTTTCTCAGCGGGCTTGCAGCTATTCATTTTCTTTTCCTCCGGTTGATTCTCGTTCGATCAGTTGGGGCTTCAAATAATAAATCCGCGTTTTCGGATGATCTTCAACCACCAGTTCCGCCGCTTTGGCCGCCAAGTCCTTCCAATTAAAGGAAACCGAGGTGAGAGGAACCTGACACAACGAAGTCCATGGGGTATTATTCATGCCGCTGACCATCAGGTCGTCCGGCACTTTCAGTCCGAATTTCAACGCTTCCGTCACCCATTGCATTGCCTGATAGTCCAAATCGCAGACAATCGCGTCGGGAGCTTCCGGTCCGCGCATCAGCAGCTGAAAAGTCTCCGCGTTGATTACGGTTTCGCTACGGTAAAAAATCCGTCTTCCGGCAACCAGATCATACTCCCGCAAAGCCCGCTCATAACCGTTCAGGAGCTGCGTGGAATGATGTCGGGTGATCGTCTCCGGACTCAAGGACAGGGGATCGGGTTTGAAGGTGCAGAGCATGATTTTCTTCCGGCCGCGCTGTGCCAGGTGCGCCGTCGCCAGATAGGAGGCCTGTTCCAGATCGACCACCACCGCCCGTTCCGGCATCGGTCCGGGATAGTCCAATACGTGCATGAAAACGGTTCGGACGCCCGGATAATCCTTCATGAATTGATGCCGCCAATAATGATTGCCATCGAGAATCACGCCTTTCAGACCGGACGCAAGAATATCCTTGAGATGACGAGAAAAATTGGCGGTCTGTTCTCCCATCGTCAGCATCTGATAATGATCGATGGTAATCGGCAGCAGGCCGCGTTCAATCAAATCATTGCGCAAATAGCCGGCCAGCTCCTCGTAAACGTGGCCCTGATCATGAATGCTCAACAAAATCTGGTCGTCAGCCCGGCGCCGCTGCGGTGTCGAGCGATGGTCGCGGACGTAAACGCCGCTGCCGTGCTTGCGCTCAATCAGCCCTTTTTCCTCCAGACTATTCAGTACCGACTGGATCACGGAAATACTGACTTCGAACTGGTTGGATAAGCCCCGGACGCTCTGCAGCCGCTCGCCGTGCCGCAATTTTCCTTCGCTGATCTGCTGTTCGATTACTTCTTCCACAAATCGCGATTTCGTTTGTCCGTTCGTCAGAATCATGCTTCATCCTTGCTTGATGAGAAAATTATAATACACAACAATACTCTTGTCAATATTCCAGTAAACAATAATACACAAAAATACAGCTTCTCTGTTCAAGCCGCCTCGCGGTCTTCTTTCCTCACCCATCAATAATAAGACGGTTTTTTTTCATCAAACGTCTCCCGAACAATCAGTTGATTCAAATTATCCGAATCGATTTTGACCGGATCATCGGTCACGATAAAGGGCTTCGCACCATATCCGATCACCACAACATCGCGAATTTTGCAGCGTTCCAGATTCGCAAGGTACAGGAACGGCTCCGCGTTAACGTCCGAAGCGAAAGCAATGCCGACATGGTTGAATTCCAATTTTGGCGGACAAAGTTTATTTCCCAAAATCCAACTGCCGTGCCGGAGGCCCGAAATTTCCAGACGGCAAAACGTCACATCCGCCAACGGCTGGGCCGACATCCACGGATGCCCGCCGCGGCCGTCATAACTGATGAGCGTTTCAACATTTTCCACGCAGCAGTCACGGAATGTCCAATTTTCGGACTTCAACTTCGGACAACGTCCCTCCGGCGCGAAATAAGTAATTACCGCCAACATATTATGCCGCCCCGAAACCCGGTGCGGAAATCGGCCGGGACCATGAAAATAACAATGACTCACGAGCAAATCGGCGCCGGCGAAACGCAGACCGTTGCAGGAAGTATTGAAATCACAGTCGCGAACGATAACATTTCGATTATCGGTCCCGGCCACACAGTCGTCGCCGATTTGAAAAAAACAGTTCTCGATCAAAACGTCGTGGCAGCGGCGCATATGAATTCCGTCATGCCCGCTTTCAATCAGAACCCCATTGAGATGAAGATTCTCACAGTCGTTCACATTGTGCGCAAAGTTCGCCGCATTTCGAATGGTATAGCCCTGTAGCCGAAGATTGCGGCAACGCAGAAAACAACAGGCATGAGGTCCGCGAAAACCTTCTTCGCCGTCCGGATTCAGACAATCACGACCGTCAATGACACCGGGCCCTTCAATTCCCACGTCATGAAGATCGGTACCGCGAAGGAAAGAGGTATCATACAACTCCAATGCGTGCGGATTGTCACCCGGCAATTCGCCGCAGACACCGTAATCCCGCCAATGACCGACATCGTCCGAATACAGTCTATAATCATGCCAATCCGTACTGCCGGCAAGCACCGCCCCCGCTTCCAGTTTCAGAGTAATTCCGCTTTTCAGGTTCAGCCGACCGGAAACAAAAGTTCCGGGCGGAATGATAACCGTTCCGCCGCCCGTCTCGGCGCAACGGTCAATCGCATGCTGTATTTTCCCGGTTTGAAGAGAACCGTCAGACACGGCTCCCGTTTCCAAAATATTGACAATCATTTTCTCTTTCAGGCAGAAGTCTGAATACAACCGCTCGTCAGATTTATGTTTCACCCTTGCTTGATGGAAAAATTATAATACACAAAAATACACTTGTCAATATTTTAATATTGATAATACACAAAAATACACTTCATTGTACGATAAACGGAAGTCTCAAAACGGGTCTCCGGGGAAAAACCCCCTTTTTTTGACTTTTAAACTTATTTTATTTATCTATTTGCTATGCAAATAGATAAGGGGTCAAAGTTGGGTCGTCCCCGCTGCCCGGAACTAAGATCTTAATCCCGGAAAAAGACGGTGAACCGCTTCCGACAGCACCCATTCTAACCGTCGTGCCGCCGCAGCCGTGGTCCGATAAAAATCGGCCATGGCCGCGTTCGGATCGGTCTGACGGTTGCCGGTCAATTTCAGCATCGCCGCCTCCAGCGCCGCGTTGAGCAGCGAACGAGTCCGAAACTGGCGTAGTTGCTGTTCCGTTGCCGCCAGCGTTTCCGCGGCCGCCGGACCGGAATCGCCAGTCAACAGCGCGGCGGCGTTTTCCGCCAGTTCCGCAATTCGCAACAGTTCGGCTTCCGTCTGCCGAAAATAGTCCGGCGACCATGAAGGCAAAGCGGCGATACCGTCGGCATGACAGCGCCGCAGAATCGGACGGGCGGCAAATTCCGTCGTTCCGGCCATCTCCCGGTCGACCTGTTCCGGACGCACCAGCGTAACCGATTCCAGCGCCGCCCCGCCGACCGTGGCATTGTAGAAAACCAGGCCCGGCCGCTGCCGGACCATGTCGCTCAAATACGCATTCATCTGACGGATATAACCGGCAAAAATCGGCGTGGTCGGCACGGTTTCCGCATAGTTGCCCGGAACCCGCAACAGTTGTTCCGTCGGCAATTTGTCGTTGCCGTACATGCTGCCGTCGGCATGGGTGGCGCCGTCCTCCGCCATCGCCAGGTCCAACCCGCAGAGAACGACCCGGCGACACCCGGTCAGCAGCGCCACATCGATCGCAGTAATGGCCACCGTACCGCCGACATTCAACAGCGGCACCCGCAAACCGCCCGCCGTCAACCACTGATTGAAGCCGCGCAACGCGGAAAAAGAGCAACTGAACAGCCGGCCGGCAAAGGCTTCCGCCACCGGCGGAGGAACGGCGTAGGCCGAGACCAGAAACGTTTCGTCCAGACCGGTTTCCGGCACCTGATTGACGGTGACCGGATTGCCGTCGATAATCACGGCAAGGTCGGGAACCAGACCGGCCCGCAACAGCGGCTTGAGCGCGGTCCCGACCGCAATCAGCGGACAGCGTCCGGCCCATTGCCGAAGCATCGGCAGCGCGGCGGTCAACGTGGGTCCGGCCGCCGCCACCAGAACCGTTCCGCCGGAAAAACATCCCGCCAGCCGGTCGATCTGAGGATTGCGCAACGTTACCGGCAACCCGGCCACGGCATTGGCCAGCCATTGTTCCGCGCTGGCCGCCCGAGTCGCCCGGTCAGACGTTTCCAGCCGGATTTCCTGTTGCAGCGCCAACGCCAGTTCATGCCAGGGCCGTTCGTCCATCCGCCACAAACCGGGCTGGATGAAAAAGCCGAAATCACAGTTGAGTTCGCGATGAAAAAGATGATGAAATTCCCGCCGGATCGCCTCGACGGAAGCATTGACGATCCAGGCCACGCGGATCCGGCAGCGGTCCAGTCCGGCCACGTCCAGATACGGCAGCGCCGCCGCCACCCGGCCGGGATAACGGTCGATCACGATCAGCAAACTGTCCGGCGGCAGATGTCGGGCAAGTTCGGTCAGATGATAGCCGCCGGCAACGCCCAGCACAATGCAACCGGCTTGATGAGGATTCAGGCGAAGGCCGTCGGTCTGACGGACGGCTTCCGCGTCCGGGGCCCGGCGGCTGTGCAGATAAAACGACCGGCCGTCGCGAATACAACAATATTCCCGGTGACCGTCCGGCATTTCCGTTACCGTCAAATCGCCGGGACCGGCCGTCCGAACGCTGTCCGCCGAGGCCGGCGACGCATGAGTTCGGAACCATTCCCAATTGCGGTCGCGTGGTTCCGGGTCCGACGGTGGAGAGTCCGGCATCATGAACGTTGCCGTTTCGAATTAAAAAGTTGCATCCAGTCCGGCGATTTTGGAATCGACGAAACACTGACGGAGCGTCAGAAAGAACGGTTCGAGTTCGCCCACCAGGTCGCTGAAATCGAAGCGGAGCAAGTCGCCCACTTCGGTAAAGTTTTCCGCGCCGGTTTCCCGATCCAGTTTGGCCAGCAGGTCTTTCAGCCGGAGGTTGTATTCATACATGGACCGGCCGTGTTCCATGCCCAGGGTCTGAATATGGGTTTCATAGAGCGAATTGCAAAATTCGGCAAGACCTTTGACCCGGGGCCAGATTTCGGCGGCAATGATCTGCAAACCCGTCTGGTCGTCGGCCACGTCGAAAGCATCGCTGGCGCGCTTGAAATTTTCCTTGAGAATGACGAACTCACCCGCCGACTGATCGATGACCTGCAAGGTCGCTTCCCGTACTGTCATTTTGGTGTCCATGATGACCGCTCCCGATTTTATGGTTGAAACCATCTTCATTCCAAACTCATTTTTCATGCCGATCGAGCCGGGCGGCAGCCCATCGGGCACTCTCTTTCAGCTGCAAATACCAGTTACGATGTCCGGCCCAGCTATGGTGGCCGACCAATCCCTGACTCAACGCCCGTAACATCTGCGCCGAAAGTTGCATGGCCAGCGGATACTCCGTTCGCCGCCGGTCCAACTCCTGCAAGGCCGCCAGATCCGCGTCCGACAACGTTCCGCCGGACCGTTCGAAAATCATTTCCCCTTCGGCGGCAGTTTCCGCCATTCGCCGAAATTGCACGGCCGCTTCCCGCCGGGCGTCCCGCCAATTCCCGGCCACGGACGGCGTCATCACGTTCCCCCGCCGCGATAATATATAGTTAGACAAATCAAAATCTATCTCCGGCCAATCCTTTGCCGCCACTTTTTCAGCGGAAACCGCCGGAATTCCGCCCAACCGGGCGCCGCCGTCGGTCGCGTTGACCAGTTGCACCGCGGGATGATTCCGCCGCAACTCCCGTTCGTAATCGGCCAGAATGTCGATATAGCCGGCGAATTGCGGGGTGGTTTTCACCGTCGGCGCAAAATTGCCCGGCACGTCGATCAGCCCGGAGGGCAACCGACTCATGCCGCCGAAAATCGCGCCGTCCGCATGGGTTCCGGCACGATCCTCGAACGCCAGATCGATTCCGGCCAGAATAATCCGGGTACACCCCAGACGCACGGCCAGATCCAGCGCCGTTACCGCCACGGTTCCGCCGATCCGCAGATAAGCCGGCAGCAGTCGCAGACTTTTCAACCACACGTTGAGACCGGGAACCAGATCTGCGGTAAAGAAAAAAGTCCGCCCCCGGCAGGAGGCAAACAACTGCGAATCCACCGTCAGCGGCGCCGCCAGACACCACGTTTCGGTTTCCGCGCCGGCGACTTGCCGGGCAATCACCGGATCGCTGTCCACCGCCACCACCAGATGCGGCGTAATGCCATGCCGTTTCAGACAGGGCACCGCCGCTCCCGCCGCCACCACCGCCACCTGCGACGCCAACTTTTTCAGCGCCGGCAACGACCGGTCCAACGTCGGCCCGGCCGCCACCACCAGCGCCGTTTTTCCCGGCAACACATTCAGTAGCGGATCAATCGGCGATTCCGTTTCCAGCACCGGCAAATTTTCCACGGCATTGCGGAACCAGAGCTGCGCGTACATCCCCACCGTAACCCGGTTGGCGCTTTCCGCCTTCAGACCGCGGATAATCGCCGCCGCCAGCCCGGCAAACAGTTCGCGGGCTCTCCGCTGGCGAAATGGCGTCGCCAGAAAACGCCAGTCGGACAGCACCGGATAATCGGCAATCGTCTGCCGGAAACGCGCCAGCAACGCCACCGGATCGGAACCAGTTAGAATCGTCAATTGCTCCGGACTCCAGCCGTCAAACGGATTTTGCAGAAAAGCCGCGCCGATTGCCGCCAGCCACTCGGGCTGAGGATCGACCAGCAACACTTTGCCGCCGGACTGCAACCGCCGCCGCAAGGCCCGCAGCAACCAGGGGCCGCCGAACCCCAAGACGACGATCGTCCCGGTCCAGACCGGCTGCTGTTCCGCCGTCCAAGCGGCCAATTGGCGTTCGGCTTCGTCGTTGGGAGCCCGACGGGAGCAGAGCCAGGCATCGGTGGTGTCCCGTTCGAGGAGAGCATTTTCGTCTTTTTCATTGCCGGCCGGGCGCAGTTCCAGTTCCGGCCAGGGGCGACCGGCAATTTCGGCAGAAAACGTCCCCCGATCGGCCTCCGACATAAACGGGCCGGTCCAGACCAGCGCCAGCGACAGGGCGGTATGACTGGGACAATATTCCATAAGTTTCCGAGCCTGATTCCGGAAAACGTGCCGTAGTCCGGCTCAGACTTCCCCTCCCGGAAGCATTTTCAGTTTGGCGGACATGTCGGGATCGTGGCGGTATTCGTTGAGCTTGTTCCGCAGCGTGCGAACGCTGAGGCCCAGCAGCAGCGCCGCCTGAGTCCGATTGCCGCCGGTTTGCGTCAAGGCGCCCAGAATGGAGCGCCGTTCCAACTGTTCCAAATTAAAATCATTGCCGGATTCTTCCGTCGCCGGTTTGCCCGCGTCGACCGGTTTGCCCGCGCCCCGGTTCATATCGGCCGGAAAGGCTTCGGCCGCGATTTCCGGTCCGTCTTCGAGAATGGCAATTCGTTCAATCACGTTTTCCAGTTCGCGGATATTCCCCGGCCAGGAATAATGCCGGATCACGTCTTCCGCGGCGGGAGTAAACCGGAACCGACGGCCCAGCTTGCGCTCCTGCAGCGACAGGAAATGTCGGGCAATCACCACCGCATCGTCTTCCCGTTCCCGCAACGGCGGCAGATGGACGGGGAAAACGTTCAGCCGATAATACAAATCTTCCCGAAACCGACCGGCTTCCACTTCTTTTTTCAGTTGCCGGTTGGTGCTGGCAATTACTCGGACGTTGACTTTCAAAGTCCGGGTGCCGCCTACCCGCTCGAATTCCGATTCCTGGAGTACACGCAAAAGTTTGGCCTGCATCGGCGAACTGATTTCGCCGATTTCATCGAGCAGCAAAGTTCCGCCGTCCGCCAGTTCGAAACGGCCGATCCGGCGTTCCACCGCCCCGGTGAACGCGCCCTTTTCATGACCGAAAAGTTCGCTTTCCAGCAGATTTTCCGGAACGGCGGCACAATTCATCCGAATATAAGGTTTGGTTTTGCCGGGATCGAAAAGACGATGGATTTCGGAGGCGATCAATTCCTTGCCGGTTCCGCTTTCCCCGGTAATCAGCACCGTGGCAGCCGTCGGGGCCACCCGCTCGACCAGCCGGAAAACTTCTTTGATCTGCGTCGAATTGCCGATCGCGCGCGGCGCGGCATCCGTTCCGCCGACATTGCCGCCGGAAGTGAGTTCCTGGCGAAAATAGGAGTCCCGTTCGTTCAATTGGAGCCAGAGCCGGCCCTTTTCGACGATAATGTCGAACTGATCGGGAGAAAAAGGTTTGATGACGAAGTCGAACGCGCCCATTTTCATGGCTTCAATCGCCGTGTCCACCGTGCCGTAAGCCGTCATAATCACCAGCAGCAGCCGCGGCCACCGGGTCCGGGCGAACTTCAAAACGTCCAGCCCGGTAAGTTTGTTCATCTTCATGTCGACGAACGCCATCTGGAACTCTTCCCGTTCCAGTAGCGCCACGGCCTCCTCACCGGAGGCGGCCGTCACCACTTCCAGACCGCGCCGGGTTGCCGTTTCCTCCAGCAACTGGCGCAGCAGAAATTCATCGTCGGCAACCAGAATCCGATCTATCATGTGAGCACCTCGGCCGTGGTCATGGCAATGACGAATTCCGCGCCCTGCCCGGGCTCGCCGCATTCTTCGATCCGGCCGTCATGGGCTTCGATAATCCGCTGGCACAACGCCAGCCCCAGCCCCACGCCGCCTTCTTTCATGGTGAAAAAGGGTTCGAAAATCCGCTTCTTCCGGTCAGCTGGCACTCCGGGACCGTTATCCTTGATGACAATTCGAATGGTATTGCCGCAGACATCGGTATGAATGGCAATCCGGCCGCCGTTCCGGTGCGGACAGGCTTCCACGGCATTGGTCACCACGTTGGCCAACGCCTGCCGCAACATGACCGGATCGGCGGAAATCAGCGGCAGTCCGGGCGCCAACCGGGCATCGATTTCCACCCGCTGATCTTCCGCCATCGGCGCCACCAGCGCCAGTGTTTCATAAATCGTCCGGTTGATATCGCAGGGACTCCGGCGCAGCGTCATTTCGCGGGTAAAGCTCAACAGGTTGCCGACCACGGCGTTAAGCTGCCGGGCGGCGTAAATGGTTTTTTCCGCCAGCCGGAGCTGGGCGGGCTGATCCTTCAGATCGCGGGTCAGCAACGCGGCAAAACCTTCGATGGCCGCCAGCGGATTACGGATTTCGTGAGCCACGCTGGCCGCCACGCGACCGAGGGATGCCAGCCGGTCCTCGCGGGCCAGCCGGACTTCCAGATTCCGTTGCGCGGTAACGTCTTTGACGCTGACGACTTCCACCTGACTGCCTGCATGCATCGGAATGACCGAGACCATCCAATAGACGGGTTCGCCATGCAGCGAAAAAGAGAGATTCTGATCGTTGACTTTCACTCCGGCCCGCACCAGGCGAGCAAACGCTTCGATTTCCGTCATCTGCTGTCCGGCGTCCGCCAGCCGGTCCTGCAAATCCCGCGCGGCGGCATTGGCGCATTCCAACCGGGTCAGATCCGGAGCCGCCAGAAAAACCGCGTCGGTAATCGATTCCAGAATACCCGCCAACCGTTCCTTGATGATTCCGGTTTCGCGGACCCGCCGATCAAGTTCGGCGTTTTTCTGTTCCAGATCATGTTGGAGTCCGGCCAGTTGCGCCGTCAAATCTCGATGCGAACTTTCGAGCATCTCACATTGCGACTGGAAGACCTGAAAGGCCCGTTCCAGCGTTTCGCGGGAACTTGTACGCAAGTCTTTGACGTTGGCTTCAGGCATATTTGGAGCTCAAGTTGAACATTTTCGCGGTTTGAACATAATTGCGGATCAAATGTTTTGCGGCCGTCCGCACCGTGGATGCTTCCGCCGGTTCCGCCGGTTCCGGACGCACCGCCGGGCGATCATGCCGCAGGACCGCGGTCGGAGCCGTTCCCGAAGTCGTTCCCGCCGTCATCGCCGCCGGCGCCATCGGCCGGCTGCCCGGAACAAAAGGGAGTTGGCGCTGCAACGCGGGACGAGCCCGCAACGCCGTCGGCGGTTCGCGGAACAGCGACGGCGCCGAATCCGATTCCGACGACTTATTCCGCATGGCGGTTTCCAGCGGATTGCGGGTGGAGAGACAATGCCGGAGCAATTTTTCGTTTTCATGGTCGATGACCAGCAGTTGTTCGAGGATCGCCCCCAGTTCGCGCATCAGTTCCCGGTTGTCGGCGTCGACCATGCCGTTCTGTTCCTTGCATTCCCGGATGACCTGCTGCTGTTGGTCGAAAACTTCGACCAGTTGCTTTTTCCGACATAAGATTCGGGTGACGTCTTCAAGATTGATATCGGGGCGATCCAGATAGAGTTGCCGTTCGTTCTGAAAAATCTTCAACAGTTCCCGGCAGCTTTCGATTTGTTTCCGAATGACGTTGGTTGCTTCGTTCATAATCGCTCACCCTTTATTTCTGATTTTCTCCATGCGTGCTTCAATGTCAATCAGGGTCCGGATCAGCACCAGTTGTTCCCGAATGAACTCGTAGGTCCACTGGTCGTTGATGATCTTCAGATAATCGCTCTGAAGCATCTCCTCGTGCTTCCGGTTCAGGGTCTCCAGGGAATCGGACTGGAAAGCGGGGGTCAAAGCCCGCAACACCCAGTACTGACACCACTGCTGCGCTGCCTCCCGGCGGACGACAGTGTTCAACATCTGGTCGAACTCTTTCGTCATGCCGTTCTTTATCGCATAGCCGAGCATGGCTTCCGTCAATTCCCGGTAATAGACCTCTTTCTGCGCCGCCGGCAACTCCGTTTCCCGCAGGATCCGCCGGAGCAGCGTGGCCGCGCCGTAGAAGTCTTTTAACGACCCGGATTGGATAAGCAGCAAAGTTTGTGCCACCTGCAGTTTGAGCCGGACCGGGATTTCGGAATTGTACATTAATGCGACATCCAGCCGGCGCAGCGCTTCCGCGTCCTGTTGTTTTTCCATGGCCATCGTCGCCCAGGTATAGTAGATTTTGGGACCGTATTGTTCGTCCAGCAATTGATGGGAGAAGTTCCGCAACAATTTTGCCGCCTTGTCGAACTCGCCCAAATGATAGTAACAGGACGAAATCGCGGCAATGGTTTCCATCCACAGCGCGTCCGCTTTCTTGGAATGGTCGGAAAACGAATCCAGTTCGTCCGCATAAATCTTCCGCGCAATCAGCAGCGCCGGCTGATAAAAACCGGTATCGCAATAGACCCGCAACAAATTGAGCAGCGCTTCCCGATAATACTCGCCGCGCGGAAAATGGTTGAGATAGCGAATGGCCCGGCAGACAATCACCGGCGGCGGCGCATGGCTCTTCAGCGCACAGCGTAAATCCAGCGCCAGAATCTTTTCGTCGATGTGATCCGGCGTATCGCAATCGCGGAAACACTGGTTGACGTATTCGTCGGTTTTCGGATAGTTGTCGCAAGCAAAATAAAGCTGCCCAAGCACAAAATTCGCATTGACCCGAATCCGATTCCATTCCGTCGGATGACTCCCGGCCATCGATGCGAAGATTTCCCGCAACTGCTTGATGTAATATTCCTTGTCAGGACTGTTGACCAGCAATTCGAAAATCCGGTTCCGGCCCGACGAAAAGTCTTCGACCAGATGGCAGATGGCTTCGGGATCGGACGATTCCTGAAACAGGTTCCGCGCCACCGTGAAAGCGGCATCCCAGTTCTTTGCTTTCTTGTAAAGATTGTACAGCCGCATGCCGACGTTGAACCGGCTGGATTCGGCCGGATATTTTTCCAGCGCCCGCTGGATCAAGGCAATCGAATCCTGATAACGGCCGCGGTTTTCCTCCAGATCCACCAGCGCCAGAAGCGCTTTCACCCGCTCCATCCGCCCGGCCGGACTGCTCATAATCCGGTTGGCCAGACGATAGGCTTCCGGCGCATCCCGTTTTTTGACCGCCAGCTGCAACAGCCCCAGTTGCGCCTCCGTATAAAAATGACTGACGCGCGGCATCCGCTGCGACACGTCCCGATACAGATCGGCAACTTTATTCTCGAAATACGCGCCGAGCTGGCGGTTTTTGACCGCCGCAACAATGTTTTTATCCCGGCTCTGCCCGGCGGCCACCAACTGGTTGCGCACCACCGGATCGTCCAGCGCCTCCATGAACAGCCCGGCCTTCAGCAAAGCCGCCGCCGCCCAGACGTCGTCGTTGTCGCTTTCCAGCGCCTTGTTCAGTTCCAGCAGCCCCGGAATCGGCTGTTTGGATTTCTGATAGCAGCGGGCGAGATCCAGATCGACCTGCCAGCGTTCGCCGGGATTGGTAATCAACGGATAAGCGCTTTTGAGCAGCTCGAGCGCTTCGTTCCACTCGCCGGCTTCCATATGCAAAGCGGCATTGCGGCGGTAAAGACTGCCGCGGGTTTCCGGCGTCAGCGCCAGTTGTGCCGCGATATTATATTGCTTCACCGCCCGGTTGTAAAAAATCTGACGGACTTTTTCCTGAGTGTTCTCCCGGTACCGGATCACATAGAGATCGCCCCAGAGTTCGTTGTATTTGAGTTTCTGTTCCGGGAGCATGTTTTTGCCGGCCAGTCGTTCCATAATCGGAAAACAGGGAGAGACATCGTTGCCGCCCTCGATGATGGCTTGAGTCCGGGCCAGGGCGTCTCCCACGGCGATACTGTTCTTCAGTTCGGCGTCCTGCAAATCCCGAGTATAGCGCGCCCCGCTTTTCATCACCAAGGCAATCACGCCGACCGCCAGCAGCATCCCGGCCAGGGCGCAACCCGCCGTAATCAGAATTTTGGAGTTCAGTTTCATGGCGTCTCAACGTTACCTTCAATTAAAGATCCGCAACAGCAGATTCCGTTCTTCCCGGCTGATGACGGACGGATAGGAACTTTCCGGAACCGGCGCCAACTCCGCAGTAAACTGGCGGACCACGTCCAACAGATAAGCCGGTTCCACCGGTTTCGACAAAACTTTCTTTACCGGCGCCAGCGCCGCCGCCTGTGCCAACACGTCCGGCAACGCCGCGCTCAGATAAATCACCGGCGGCGGGTTGCTCAACGACGTCAGCTGAACCACCAGGTCCAGACCTTTGCCGTCGCCCAGGTCGTGATCACACACCAGCAGATCGAACCGCCGACCGCCGGCCAATTCCCGCCGGGCCTGCGCCAGACTTCCGGCTCCGGTCACATCGAATCCCGCTTCCGACAGGATATCCAAATAGTTCATCTGGACCAGCGGATCGTCGTCCACTACCAGAATCGCGGCGCGAATTTCCATAACCTGCCCCGTCCCTTTTTTTAAGCTGTCGTCGTCCGGCTGGTTTATTCCATATTAATAAAAGCTTTTTCCGTTTTGATATTCGGTACGATCAGAGTAGTTCCGGCCGGAATGACCGTGTCCGGAGCCGGAATCTTATCCCGATTGGCATCGAACAGATACTTCCAGGCGTTGCTGTTACTATAGACTTCCGGCAGGGCGCTGATCTGTTTCACGTCGCCGGATTTTTTAACCGTATAATACTCGAAATTACGGGGGTCGAGCGCGTCTTTTTCCTTGGCAGTGGCAGCTTCGCCGCTACTGACTTCCAATTTCATTTGGAGTACTTTGTTTTCCGCCTCGATCAGCCGGTTCCAGTCCGCCACTTTGTCTTCCGTGGCCCGCAGTTCCTGAATGATTGAGGCCAGGGCAAAAACTTCCTTTTGAATCTGCGTCCGGACCTGACGTTCCGCCGCATACCGTTCCGCCTTGAACTGCAGCTGTTCGATCCGGCCCAGTCCGCTCAAGCCGTTCATGCTGCTGGACGCATCGTCGAAATCCCGCATCATGGCCGCCAGCGAGTTGATTTTATCGTAGAGCATCTGACGCAGCCGGGCCTGCTGCTGGAGTTCCTTCTGGCGTCCGTCTTTAAGCTGCAACATTTTGGCCGAATCCACCGCCACCGGCATTTTTCCGGTCAGTTGCGTAGTGACGCCGCCGGCAGGAGCCGCAGCCGGAGCGGAAGTCGCCGCCGGAGCGTTCTGCGCCATTCCCCATGAAACATTCAGCACAACTGCCGTCAAAATCACCAGTGCGAAGCGTAGATTGCGCATATGCCGTTCTCCTTACGCCGCACGATCCGACGGCGGCGGGACTTTTCCTGTTTTTACGTTGAGACTGTGAAAACGCAGAATATATGCCAGCTCCCTGCCTCTTACATTACTCGGTTTTCCCCGATTCCACAAGTCGGCAATCCGGCCGGCATCCGGTGGCCGCCGTCAGACGAAAGAAACAAAGACAACCGGGAAACGCCCGGTCGGAAGCAATGCTGGTTTCCGCCTTGACTTTGCGTCGTCTTCCCGCTACATTCATGACCGGGTACCGGAGCTGGTACGCTTTCTGCTTGAGAGTTGCTTGAACGCGAACTTTTGTCATTATTATGGCCGAGGTCATGAACCGATTTAACATTATAATGATCGCCCTGATTGTCCTGTTGCTGGCCGATTTGGCCGTCTTCGGGGTTGTTGTATTTTCCAACAATCGTCCGGAGCCGGTTGTTTCTTCCAACGTCATCCGGATGGGAGTTGTTTCCGATGTCGACCACCCGAAAGCCCATCAGGTCTTTGTCGATTTCTTCCGTAAATTCGGACAGCAGCCGGATTTTACGGTCATTCCCTGCTATGCCGCCTCGTACGATGAAGCCGTGGCCGGTTTCATTCACGGGTCCATCGACCTGCTGCTGATCAATTCCGCCTATTTCCTCACTCTGAAGGAGAAATACAATGCCAAAGCCATCGCCAGACAACGTTTTTCGGCGAGCGAAAAAGAATATAACCACGCCGTTCTCCTGGCCGGCAGCAAAATCACCGATTTAAGCGTGACCCGGGGGCTTCGACTTGTCTACAAGGACCGCTATGCCATGGGCGGCTATCTCGTGCCGAACCATTATATTCAGACCCAGTTGGGCGTGCCGGAACAACAATGGTTCAAGAGTATCCGGTTCACCGGTTCCGACTACGCCTCGCTGGACGACCTGATCGCCGGCCGGGCCGATGTGATCGCCGTCAATCTCCGCACCCTCGGCAACAACGAACTTTATCGCCAGAACGCCCGTAATTTCAACATGTTCTGGATTTCCCAACAGCTGCCTGAATCGGTAATCTGCGTCAGTTTTCAGAGTGATTTTTTCGTCAATGCCGATCTGCTTCAGCGGCTGACTAACGCGCTCTGGACGCTTTCGCGTCAGGATACCAATTTCAACAGCACTTCCATGAGCTTCGAACCCATCGATTTCCAGTTCGAAGGCGAATTGAAGAAACTGGAAGAATATTTACATTCCACTAAACCTTGAACCAGGAGTCGATATGTTCGGCAAAAGCGTCAGATTCCAATTTGTCATGATGGGCATATTGTACCTTTTGTTCGCCTCGATCATCATCTTTCAGATGTTTTACGTCTACAAACGGGAAATCAGCGAGCTGAAAAACCTCCGGCGGACCAATGACAACGTCAGCACATTCCTTCATCTCGAAGACGAAGAACGCGCCGATCTGCTGGCCATCCGCTCGTTTATCGCCAACGGCGTGCCGCCGGAAAGCCGCGCCCGGCTCGAACAGCTTGACCTCGATATCGTCAAATGGTTTTCCAAACTCGAACTCTGGAAGGAAAAAATGAAGTCGCTGGAAGTTTCCGGCGAAAATTCCCTGATTGAAAATACCGTCTTTTCGTCCGGCTTCATTCTCAACAAGAAACGTCAGGCCAACGCCTACCGTAAGGCCGTTCAATGCTGTCGCGACGGTAAATTCAGCGAAGCCCAGCATGTTCTCAACATCGAAGCCCGTTACCAGCCGTCCATTCACGACACCGTCGTGCTCATCAGTCAGAAAGAAGAAGCCAGCCTGGAAAATCACTTGATGACGTTGCGCCAGTTTTTCTTTATCATGACGGTCGGTTGCCTGCTCGCCCTGGCCTTGCTGGTCGTCACCGGCACCGGCATCTACCGCAACTTGATCGGCAGCATCAACAAAATCGATATCGCCATCAAACGCATCAGCAGCGGCAATTTCAATTCCACCGTGAAAATCACTTCCCCGGCGGAACTCTCTTTCCTGGCCAACTCGTTCAACAATATGCAGAGCACCATCAAACTGCGCGATGGTAAAATTCACGAAGACGCCGAAGACATCAAGAAGATCAACGAGTTTCTCGAACAGAAAGTCATCAGTTGCAACCGCACGATCGAGCAGCAGGATCTGGCGCTCAAACGAAAAAACGAAGAAATCGAATCCACCTTGCTGATGATGGCCGAAGAACTCCATAACCGGCTCACCGAAGCCACCGAAGTCAGTCCGGCCCTTGATGACGCCAATATCGCCCCCACGCCCGCCGAACAATTGCAGGACCAGGTCCGCAAGCTCAGTCACAGCATGAAACGGCTGATGTCGATGTCCCAACAGCTCAATCAGCTTTCCGCCATCGGCCGCGACGCCATGCACATTCAACATCTGCCCATGGCCGCCGTCCTCCGCAATATCTCCGAACATCTGAAGTTCCACCTCGGCATGGCTGGCGCCAAGCTGGTCATCAGCGATAACCTCGTGGACTGCCAGGGCGACGGCAACATGATCGAACAAGCTTTCATCAAACTGATCGAAAACGCCCTCCACTTCCGCTCGCCCGACCGCGACCCCGTAATCGAAGTGGACTCGGAAATGGATATTCTGTTCGTCCGCTACCGGATCGCCGACAACGGCATCGGCATTCCCCGCGATTTCTGCGACAAGATTTTCCAGGCGTTCTTCAAGATCAATGCCGACGACAACGAAGGCGAAGGCCTCGGCCTGGCAATCGTCAGCCGGATCGTGGCCCTCCATAACGGCCGCGTCTGGGTGGAATCCACGCCCGGCCAGGGCAGTACCTTCATTATCGAACTGCCCAAACAGCAGCGTGTGTCGATCTAAACAGCCCGAAACTGCCGCCGCCACAACGTCCCGAGCGACGGACGGGCACAGGCTATATGCGGGTATTTGACCCGCATATAGTCCAGAAACAGCTTCGGATCGACCGTATTGCCCGGGAACATGTCGTAGTGGGCGGGAATCGTCAGTTGCGGTTGCAGCGCTCCGGCCAGGTCGGCGGCTTCCTGATACGTCATGTTGCCGATGCAGTCGTGCGTGAAACGCCAGGCGTCGCGGCCGTTGATCGGCAACAGCGCCACATCAATTTTCCATTGTCTCAGTTTAGTCAGCAATCCTTCGTAATTGCAACAGTCGCCGGCATGAAACACCGTCACGCCGTTGCCTTCGAAAAGATAGCCGAGATAAGGATATAAGCCGGTTTTCGGATCGTAATCCAACAGTTCATGCCCCACCGCGACCGCGCGGATGGTCACGCCGCCGATTTCAATCCGACCGCCGTCGTTGAGCCCCAGCACCCGCTCCGCAGCCAGACCGGTCGTCTGCAACACCGACGCCCGCACCGCTTCCGGCACGACAAACTTAGCCCCCGGCGACGCGGCCGCCAACGCCGGCCAGACCGGCCGATCGATATGATCCCCGTGGTCGTGCGTCCCGGCAAAGATCGCGGCGTCGGTCACCGCCTCCGGCGCAAAAGCCGGCGGAATCAAACGCCGTTTCAGCGGCGACAGAAAAAGATCGGCATAAACCATCGTTTCGCCGAATTTCAAAATAAAACTGTGCTGTCCCAGATGGCATAGCGCCAACTCACCATAAGCCGGATGGAACTTGGCCATCCGCGCTTGAATCGTCGTTTTCATTGCATCAATTTTCCTCCGTCCACCACCAGATTCTGACCGGTAATCGCCGCTGCCGCCGAAGACAACAGGAACAACAGCGCCGGCGTCACCTGCGCTTCTTCCAGCAGAAACGGCAACGCCTGGTCCCTCAGCAAATCTTTTTTGTCCTGCTCGGTGACATATAGTTTAAGCTGTTTTTCCGTCATAATCCACCCCGGCGACACCATATTGACCCGAATTCGCTCCGGTCCGAGCTCCCGCGCCAGCGCCCGGGTAAACCCCAGCAACCCCGCTTTGGCCGAACTGTACAACGTAAACGGCGCCAGCCCCAGCATGTAATTGGTGGTACCGAGATTGACCACCGCCCGCCCAGTCCCGGCCCGCAATCCCGGCAGCGCCGCCTGCGTTGTCAAAAACGCCGCCCGCAAATTGACGGCAATAAACTGCTCGAACTGTTCCGGCGTAGCGGTCTCGAAGTCCACCCGGGAGTCAACCGCCACGTTGTTCACCAGATAGTCGATCTTGCCGTTGAACCGCAAAACCTCGTTGATAAAAGTTTTCAGTTCTTCCGGCCGGGTCACGTCGGCTTCGCAATAGTGACCGCGACCCTCGCATTGGTCCGCCGCCGCCTGCCCCGGAACCGGATGGCGACCGCAGAAAAAAACCTCCGCGCCGGCTTGCGCCAGCGTCAGCGTCAGATGGCGTCCAATGCCAGCGATCCCCCCGGTCACGACCGCCACTTTACCGTTAAATTCCGTATCGTGCATGTTGTCGCCTTACGGGTTGATGATGACTTTGTTGCGTCCGGGCTGTCCCATCACGGCCACCGCGTCGTGAATTTTTTCCAGCGGGAAACGGTGCGAGACAATCTGTTCCGGATTGACCAACCCGCGTTCCATCAACCGGATGGCGCTCTGCATGGCCAGCGGCGTCGTGCCGAAACTGGCGTCCATGCGGCCTTCCAGAAAATGCGTCAACCCGCCGTCGAGTTCGAACTTTTCGTGCGTGGTAATGCCGAAAACATTCCATTTGGTCCCGCGCCGCCGCAACTCCACCATCAGTTTTACCGCCTGAATCGGTCCGGCCGCTTCGATCACCAGATCGGGGCCGTCGGGAATAATGTCATAGATCTGTTTTTTCACGTCGTCGGCCTTGCCGTCGATAACGTGCGTCGCCCGGCCGATTTTGAGCGCGTTGTTCCGGGCGTAGTCGCTGCCGTCGACGGCAATCAGCCGTCCGGCTCCGGCGGCCTTCGCCACCATCAGACAGAGCAACCCGATCCCGCCGGTTCCGATCACCACCACGTCGTCGCCCACCTTCATTTCGCTTTTCTGAATCACGCCTTTCCAGGCCCCGGACAACGGTTCGGTCAGCGCCGCCGCATCGAAACTGATGTTTTTCGGCTTATGAAACAGACAGGTTTCCCCGGTCACCATATACTCGGCAAATGCCCCCGGCCGGACGTCTTCCGGGCCATCGCCGCCCGTGGTGTAGGCATGCTCGCAATAATGGGTATTCCCTTCCCGGCAAGCCGGACAGACACCGCAATAGCCCGACGGCTGACAAATCACCTCGTCGCCTTCCTGAAAATGCTTCACATTCCGCCCGATGCCGGCAACAATCCCCGCCGGTTCGTGCCCGGCAATCAGCGGAAAACTCACGTTTCGCCGAATGCCTTTGATCGCCTTGTAGTCGGTGGCGCAAAAACCGCACGATACGATTTTCACCAACACTTCATCGTCCTTCGGCTGCGGCACCGGTACGTCTTCCAGGTCCAGCCGGTTGAAATCATGTAATACTGCCGCCAACATAGAAAACCTCCGTAAAAAAATTGTTGAAAAATGCGTTTCACTGACAGAGAAAATAGTGCCGTCCGCAAATTATGTCAAGATGTGATATAATTAAAAAATTGTAATTCCGTCAAACCATGATATAATGGACTTCCATCATGAAAAAAACGTTCGTCCGACACCAGCAGATGAAAGCCGATACGCTGGCCGCGATTCTCCGTGCGCTGGCCGCCGGGGCTACCTGCAAACGGGAAATTCAGATGCAAGCCGAACTGTCCTGGGGAGCGGTCAGTGAAAACATCAACCGGCTCACCGAACACGGAATTCTGGTTGCCGGACCCGACGAGCCGCAGAACGACCACGATGGAGCCGGACGCAAATGTTCCCGCTGGACCTTTAACGCCGAAGCCTTTCTGCTGCTCGGCCTGGAACCGCGGCACGACCGCATCCTCACCGTGCTGACCGACCTCGGCGGCAAGTTGCTCGGTCGAAATGAATTCCGACTCCGTCGCGAATTGTCGAACGCCACCCTCCGGACCGCCATCCGGCAAGCGGTAACCGCGCAATTGAATATTGTCCGGCTCCCGGAATCTGCCGTCATCGCGCTGGCGTTCTCGCTGACCGGCGCCGTCGACAGCGTCAACCGGGTCTGGCTGCAATCTTCCCATGTCCCGCGAATCCAGAATGCCGATTTTGCGGCAGTCGCGGCGGATTTTCCTATGCTTGTGCGCTTGGCCGTCGAACACGATATTTTCGCCAAAGCCCGCGCGACGCTGGCCGCCCGCCGCTGGACGGATGAAAATTATGCCTTTTTGCATCTGGGCGACGGCATCGGGCTGGCGGTTCACCATGTCCATGGCTTCTATCGCGGCAGTCGCGGGCTGGCGGGAGAAATCGGCCATCTGCCCTGCCCGTTGCCTTCCGGTCCGCCCCGACTTTGCCGCTGCGGACAATCCAATTGTCTGGAAACCTTTCTTTCCGGTCCCGGTCTGCTGGCGTTTGCCCGGGAAAAATTACGTCTGAACGCCGATTCCCTGCCGGAATTGCGGACCCTCGCCAGTACCCGGCAGCAGGAACAACTCTATCAATATCTTCGCCCCCTGCTCGAATATGCCTGCATTACCGCCGCGAATTTGTTCGATCCGTCCGTCATGATTCTCGGCGGAGAACTCATCGAACCATGGCAAGCACGGCTGGAACAAGAACTGCTGCCGGAACTGCAACGCCATACCTGGCGACAATCGCCGTCCGCATTGCGTTTTTACGCCATGGACAGCTGTAACAGTGCGCTGGGTGCTGCGCTTGATGCGGTAGGTCCGACCATCGACGCCATTGCCGGAACCATCGCCGGTTAAACTGACTGCGCGAATAGGACTATGCTTCCCCTGCAAGTGATTTCTTAATCCCCATACTGGGTTTGAACGGGGTTATTCGCGAAAAGAAGCTGAAATTATTTATTTTGCTCACTTGAACTTATGACAATTCGATATAAAGTATATGCCTGTTGTTGCAATGGCAGCACGTGCGCTCGTAGCTCAACTGGATAGAGCGTCTGGCTACGGACCAGAAGGTTGGGGGTTCAAATCCCTCCGGGCGCACCAATTTTTTACACTCAAATCAACCTCAAGAAAGTTCCCCCGAACCAACCCCTGCTTTATGCTGCTAAAAGGGGAAAAACCTGCTTTAAAGAAAAAAATTAGAACATTTTTCACAGCCATCCCATAGGGAATGGAAAAATTGAAAGATGATGGTTCCGGATGCAACTTATATTTTGGGTCTTCACCAGAATTAGTGGGTAAAGGCGCATAAAAAGAAGGAGAAGCGCGGAAGACTACAGAACCCGTCTGAAGTCAAGGTCGCAATCCGGCATAACCGGTCACTGCGTTCCCTCTTATTCCGTTTGCTGGCTTGACTGCATCCGGAACCAGTAGTGTCGACGGCTTTTGTGGATCGGCGAAAAACGTACGCAGAAAACGTTGAACGGTTTTTTCAAGGAATTCAAAGCGTTGGATGCACAGTTTGCCGAGCGGATCAAATTCGTTTGCAGCGACATGGGGAAGCCATATCTGAAGGTTGTTGCCGCCAAACTACCCCAGGCGATGAACATCCTCGATCGCTTCCACATCATGCAGAAATTCGGCAAAGCCATCGACCAAGTCCGGGCCGACGAAGCAAGGCGCTTGAAAAAGGAAAAACAGAACCCGGTCCTGACGAAAAGCCACTGGTGTTTTCTGAAACGCAAACCGAATCTCACGGAGAAACAAGGGTTGAAATTGAGGGAACTGCTGCAGATGAACCTGCGTACCGTCAAGGCATATTTGCTCAAGGAACAGTTCCATCGGTTCTGG
>Ga0183097_10453_pt1 | contig 79346 bp, 62 predicted proteins | sample BioMet8_FD_128883 | JGI IMG/M metagenome (GOLD analysis project Ga0183097, IMG submission 128883) | Microbial communities from bioreactor (seeded with sewage sludge) at Lawrence Berkeley National Lab, California, USA - Biofuel... | ecosystem: Engineered > Bioreactor > Anaerobic > Unclassified ... | reverse complement strand
TAACATTTACACAATTTGGGGAAGACCGGCTATGATCTCTTCTGAGACAATAGAATAGTGCCCAAACATTTCCAGCATAAGGATCGCACCGTTTGTCTGCGCCAGGGTTGGTTGTGTTTCTTTTGATTCCATTCCGGTAGTGCAATCACGAACCAAAATTACTTCATAACCGCGTTTTCTCATCTGCATAGCGCCATAATCCCTTGACAGTATGCAGGCGTTGGTATTGAAACCTGCATAAAGCAGGAAAAGAATTCCCTGTTGTCTGCAATAGAGATGAAGTTCCTCACCGGTGGCAACAACCGGTTCATGTTCAAGCGGCCACGCTTTGGAATGGATTTGATGTTGCGCGATTTTTTGCAGTTCAGCTTCACGGGGTTCCACAGGACGCCTGTAAGATTCATATTGGCCTCTGTGATTCTGAAAATCGGCAGGCGGCCAGTCACTGCGCCCTGGACTTTCAGAATTGCCGGTTAGTTTTACCCAATTGGGAAATTGTTTCGCAACCACGGGCGAAGGAGCATGAATAATTGTCAAACCTGCCCGGCGACAGGCATTCATCAGCGGAACAATCTTATTGGTAATGATGGGTTCGCTGCGCGCTTCAGTATCTTTTAAATAATGCCTCTGCCATACATCGACCAGGACAAACGCTGTCTGTGAAATAGGAAGGGCCCAGTCAAGGGTGGCATACCCCGTATTAGTCTCCAGCCACTCTACACCCGGATCGACATACCAGCGGTGATAACGGGGCTTGATAGAAAGAACAGGTTTTGGCTTTTCGTCCTTTGGGGCTTTATTGAGTAAAGCTGATGAGGGAAGGGTTATGCCTGTGCTCATCACTGTGGCCAAACCAGCCATGGAATTTTGCTTCAAAAACTTCCGTCTTGAGGGGTTAGGTGTGTTTTTCATGATTTACCTTATAGTTTTCAAACATAAAATACTTATTCCCCGGCATTAGCACTTGGTACAATGCTTCTGAAAATAACCAATTCTCAGTTCACTTTTTAATTATCCCGAATCAATCCGGATTTACACAAATGCCGGTCAGAGTGTATGAATCAGATTTGTAACATGCTCTTTTTTTTCGAAATTTTCACAACAAAATAACTGGTTCAGAATCCTTTTCTAAATCATTACTCAAATGACGCTTTTATTTTCAATATTCAGAAAAGGAAAGATCTAATTTTTCATAAAACAAAGAAATGATCAGTTGTTTTTTACCCCTAAATACTTTTCACGATACTTGCCAGGAGCAATCCCTTCCTTTTTTACAAACTCACGATAAAAAGAGCTGTTACTGGAAAAACCGGACATCATCGCAATTTCTTCAAGGAGTAGATTTTTCCCATCATTTGATCTTAATAAAGACTCAGCATGATTGATCCGGAACTCTTTAACAAAGTCACAAAAATTTTTATTTACCCTGTCATTTATTAAACGGGAAACGTAAGTGCGATTGGTTCCAAGACTAACGGCCACATCCGACAAACGTAAGTCCGGATCCTTATATATCTGATCGTGTTCAAATAAAAAGTTCAGCTTTTCGTATAAGTCATCGAACTCGGTACCAGATAAGTTTCTGGTCAGTTTATCCGCTTTTGAATTTTCTTCGTTCTCAATATCTTTATTGAAATGTTGAATGGTGAAATCCTGCCGGTATCCAGCATAGCTGATGCCAAAAAGAATAATAGAATGTGTAACGGACGGGATAGCCAACAATAAAGGATTGCTAATGAAATAATCTTTCCCGATCAGGTTTGAAACCATGGAAATAAATGCTGCAAACACAAAAAAAAACAATAATAATTTTATCGAACCCAGCTCTTTATGTTCAATATTAGAATAAAATGACTTCACTTTAATGTCATATTCCTTAATTAATTTAAGTCCGAAGTAGAGTGTAAAACCCACCTGGAGGGCAAATATTGCCTTAAATAAATCCAGCCGGAGTTTCTGTAACTTCACCAGCAGTGAATCAGTTGTCTCAAATCCGCTTTTATGGTATAGTACTCCATGAATGAAGGTATTAACTTCCGCGGGAGACATCATGACATAAATAACCGCGGAAAACAAAGCCAATGAAACGGAAGGGATCAATAGCCAGATCCATTTCCAGTTTATCTGCACATCTTTGGTCAATAAACGTATGTAATAATAATAGAATGGGAACACAGAAAGTGAAGTGAACACCCAGATACTGTCAAATATCGTGTAAATTGAATAATTATGATTAAAATAAAACCAATGGGCAATGTAATTGAACAATGCTATCACTAAAAAAAAGGTCAGAAACCTTTTTGAAATATTTCGTTTTGTTTCTAAAAGAAAAAGAACCAGCCAAAACAAAACTAAAAATACAGGCATCACAGTGAAGAAACTATACGCCATTAATGTCCTCTCTATTTTAATCTTAACATATCAGTATTTCCACAAATTTAAAGGAATTTACGATTTGAGAAAAATAATTTACGATTTGAGAATCTGATAATTTCAAATTACCATAATCTTGCGTGCATATTATTTTAGATGCCCGTATTATTTTCACCTTTTAAATTTAAACTTAATATGAAAGAAGAACCCAAAGACCTGCAAACAAATGAGTCGTATACCTCACCTGTAATAGAAGTAATCAACATTGAATTTGAACAAAATATCCTTGGAGGTAGCGGCGAACCAGATGATTTATGGGGAACAGACTGGTAATCAAAGTATACACGATTTAAAACTTATATCTATGAAAATAGCAACAATTTTCACATTTATGGCAGCCTTCATATTTTTAATCAGCTGCAAAGACAATAGATTGTCAGACAAAGAAACAACATTAAATGGCCGTGTATTAAGCATTTCAGCGGTCATGCCGGAAGAAGAATTGCAGATGCGGATGGCCCTGACCAAAGAGGATAAAAACATAAAACTTACCTGGCAAGATGATGATCAGATACAACTTTGTTTCGTCCAGGGTGCAAAAAAGATAAAGCAGGCCGTTACAGTAAAAAACATTTCAGTTGACCGGAAAAAAGCTGAATTTGATATCATCGTCCCCGGCGAAATTACTTCAGGCAGTTTTGACCTGTATGGAGTTTTTGGAGGTGGTGGACTATCGGACCTGGATCCCACAATGGCTGTCCTTCCATCCAACGCGGAAAATGCAGTCAGTTTGACCGGAGTACAGACAAGAAAAGATGTGATGCTGAAGTTCGCCAAAACAAATATCGAGGTGAGTAATCCTGTGGCCAGTGTAACTTTTCAGCACATAGGATCTCTTTTCTGCGTATCATTAAAAAATACCGGTTCGACAAGTCTGGAGAACATCAAGCAGGCGCGCATCAAGGCCTCCACCAATAACTGGGCCTATAACACAGGCACAGGGGGAGGGCAGTACGACCTGGTGAATAATACTTTTTCTCCAGAGACAGTTTCCGGCAATTATTTATCATTCAATGCCGCTGCAAATTCGCTGGCAGCAGGAGAGACCATGACTTTTTGGGCCTGGTATCCACCCGTACCTTCCGCAATCTGGCCACAGCTAAAGCTTGAATTGATGAAGGTTGATGATACTTCCCTGGCAGTAAGCGCTACAACCAAGCCTGCGCGTACAGTAACTACCACGGCAGGGAAAAGCTTTTATTTCTACGCAACCTGGGATGGGTCGCAATTGAAGTTTGCCGATGCCGCCTTTACCCCTGTTCCTTCTATCGAGGAGCTGACACTCACAGGTGATCTGCTTCACGCGGAAAATGGTTCCAATTTTATCGGGGTCGTCTATTCCAAGAGCGGTACCCTGTATTACAACGAAGTACAGGCAGATGGAACCTGGTCAGGCGAAGTTTCCCTGGGAACGGGCACTGAAGCAAGGGTTGCTATCGACGGGACTGATCATCCTCACGTTGTATTTACATCTGCAGATAACAGAATTGCATACCTAAAACACAACGGAACGTCTTGGATTACAATAAGTTATATTGTATCGAACAATGGAGCGGCATGTTATAAACCAGATATTGCAGTAGATTCGAATGGGTTTGCACATATTACCTATACAGACGATAACGGGAATGGTGATGGTTACCGGGATATCATGTATGCAGTGAACAGTTCCGGATCATTTGTTAAAACATTGATTTATAACGGAAGATATGATTATTACGGCGGAGGATCATCTTATGCAGAATATTATGACAATGGCTCGCGTATTGCAGTTGATGGAACAGATAATTATTCTATTATGGCACATGTTCATGTCATCAATAGAGCTGCAGGATGGACTGATCATTCCTATGGTTTGAGTCTGAAATCCAACACAGCAACAGGGAGTGCTATTACTTACAATGTCAATGGCAGCAATGCGTTCGATATGGAGTTCAATGGCACTGAAATTAAAGCGTTGTATGCATACACTAATACAAACTCTACTTCAACATTGACTACCGCTGGCACTTCTATCACTCTTACCAATACTCAGAATGTAACAACAGCCATTACTCCATCTACCTTATCCTCAAATGCAGCTGCTATCGTGATCGGGGGAAACAGCAGTTCACAGCTTTTTACCAAATACAATGCCGTCGAGAATGTATACGCGGGAGTCATCGTAAAAACGGGAACATTAGTCACAGCAGTTCATATAGATGGTTTGTTCTATGTCTTGTACACGGATAATTCAGACGGAAAAATAAAGATAAAAAAAGTAGCAACGTCTTTGTAAAAGGACAAACCAATTGAGATAGATTTAATAACACAACAAGGGAGTGTTTTTACCCTCCCTTGTTTTCAAATTTGCTGATTCGAATACGACGAGTTTTGAACAAAGTGTTGTCTCAGAAAAGGTGATTAAATTAAAGGGGTGTACCTGATTGTTTATTCCAATTTTTTGAACATTTATTGAATTTATTCCGGCTTTCGTTATGACAGTAAACCATGTCAGAAAACTATATTATACCGTTGCCAATCACCTTATCGCTGTCGATACTTTCCGAAATGAGCCAACCGCAAGGTTATTAAAGAACTTTGACCCATTTAGAAACAAGGGTGATTTGATAAGTGACCTTCCAATTGTTAAATTGGCATGTAACCAGTTCATACCAGAACCATCGACTTGCCCAGTGGAGCAATTTCACAGGAATCTGAATCATTATGCGTTATATTCCACGCAGAGAAATCTCATCATAGAAATGACGCGGCAGGGAAAAACACACCGGTTAATGACGTCATCGGACTGGCAGAGCTTCAGTACCGATCTTTCAGTGACGGATAAATTGGAAAACCTCTTCCTCAACAACTTTATAATGATAGCATACACCATTGCATCATCAAAATTAAAGACAATAAAGCTTCATGCTTCGGTAATAGAAAAAAACGGGAAGGCACTATTATTTTTAGGGAAGAGCGGTACCGGGAAAAGTACCCACAGCAGATTATGGCAGAAATTTGTGCCCGGAAGCACATTACTTAATGATGACGAACCGGTGGTTCGTCTCCATAATGAGAGTGTTAAAGTCTATGGAACACCGTGGAGCGGTAAAACACCTTGTTACAGAAATATATCGGGAGATGTGATGGCTCTCATCTGTTTAGTACAGAGTCCGGAAAACAAACTTACCAGGCTTGAAGGACTTCAGGCATTTTTATCGGTTTTTCAATCCTGCAGCGTTCTGCGTTCAAACAAAAAAAATAAAGATCTGGTATTTGACACCGTGGCCAGACTGATAGAGACTGTACCCGTATATAGACTTGACTGTCGTCCCGACCGCGAAGCGGTAAGTTTAACAGAATCATTGTTACCCAATGACAAATAGCATTTACTTGCCAAACGATGTGTATATCGAGGCTGTGAAAATTGAGATTGCAAAAGGGAAACAGGTTCGCCTTCGAACCAAGGGTCAGAGCATGATTCCCTTTATCACAGGAAACAGAGACCAGATTATAATTGAACAGGTCAACGATAACTCTTTTCTTAAAGGAGCCATCCTATTGGTACAATTAAGTGAAAAACGCTTTGTGGCACACAGGGTTTGGAAAGTAAAGGAAAATAATATGCTGATACTAAGAGGAGATGGGAATATCAGGCAGGTAGAACAATGTTCACGCAATAACGTAATAGCTGAAATAATTGCCGTGATAAAGAATGGGAAAATTATTAAAAAGGGTTCTTTCAGGTGGAATGTAAGCCGTTTTTTATGGCCGTCAAACCCAATTTTACGCAGATTATTTTTAGGTATTCGAAGAAAAATTCAACTTATTCATGAAAATAAAGGAACAGTTTTTAATCAGGAAAATAGGCAAGGAATATATCATGGCGTACAATGATAATTCCGAAATAAACTTTTCGCGTGTGATCAGGCTCAATGACTCTGCTGCATTTCTCATAAAATCTGCAGAACATAATGATTTCGATCTTGAGACATGGACACAACTCCTTATTGATCGTTTCAAAATTGATCAACAAAGGGCACAATCCGATGCTGAAAAATTAATTGATCAACTTACTCGGGAAAACATAATTGAATGAATAAGGAACAAACAATTTTTTTGGAGTTATTGAAATCTGCAATATGGCACCGCCCGGCAAATATTTCCATGTTCACAGGAATAGATTCCTGCATCTGGGAGAAAGTATTCCGTCTTTCAACACTTCAGCGAACGACCGCACTGATTGCTGACGGCATTCAAACTTTACCTGATTTTTGCCTGCCACCCAATGAGTTGTATTTGAAGCTTTTTATTCAAAGTGAAGAAATTGAGAAAGCAAATCTTCGCATCAATAAAGCACTTAGTGAGATCACTGCAGAATATGCTGCGGTAAATTGTCCGTTTATCCTGTTGAAGGGCCAGGGACTTGCTCTGAATTACCCCAATCCCCTGCACCGGACCCCGGGAGATCTGGACCTTTTTCTGTATCAGGAAGGTGATTATGAGAAGGCAAAGGAATGGGTAAAAGTGCAGGGATATCCTCAGGAGGCTGAATGTTTAATACACCTGGGATATACACGAAAAGGCATCCATATTGAGAATCACAAATTTATTTCAGTCATCGAACATCCAAGATATTATAAGCTGCTCAAAAAAGAAGTAAAAAAAATCCTTGCTACAGAAAATTTGAATCTTCTGAAAATCGGAGAGACAGAAGTCAAGCTTCTCCCCCCTTCTTTCGATGCTTTATTTGTTTTTATTCACATGTTGCATCATTTCATGCATTTGGGTGTAGGCATACGTCAGTTTTGTGACTGGGTGCTTTTATTAAATAAACACAAAGACTTCATCAATAAAGTATACTTCGAATCTTTGCTGGAAGAATTTGCCCTGCAAAAGCCTGCATGTGTTTTTGCCAACGCTGCAATCAAATATCTTGATGCCCCCCGGTCCATCTTCCCTTTTGAGTTGCATTCTGATGATGTTTATTCGGATGTTGTAATGGAAGATATTTTGGATGCCGGCCATTTTGGATTTTACCGTTCCGGGGAGAAAAGACCAAAGGGGAAATGGAGCGGAAGATGGTTTTCTTTCCGATACACCTGTAAAAGATCAGCTTTGATGCATCCAATTGCACCTGAACATATTTTTATAGTGCCTTTTGTGCAGATTTTAACCCGGTTAAAACTAACAATAAAAGGAGATTTGTGATTATTCCTGTCCGGTCATAGCGTATATGGGATCTTTCAGATTCGATGGTCACCAATAGCATTAATGAATTTCCCCATTTTTGTTGAATGTTATCTGTTCCGCAGACCTTCGATCCGCCTTTACTTCTTCCCGGAGAACACACTATCCTGTAAAAATCAGTTTTTCGACTAACTTTGCATTGTTTTTGTCAGGTTTATCCCCTGCAACAAGCCATTGCTGACAGGGACTGATCGTGAAAATATTGTTTTAATTGCAGTTTTTTTCACATAAAAACGTAATGGCCTATTGCATGCAGGCAGTAGGTTAAGTATTATTTATTAATTCGTAACAACATGTCAAACAATTTACTACAAGGCAAAAGAGGCATTATCTTCGGTGCGCTGAACGATATGTCCATTGCCTGGAAAGTGGCAGAACGCGCTGTCGAAGAAGGTGCAACCATTACATTGACCAATACAGCCCTGGCGGTTCGTATGGGAACCATCACCGAACTTGGCAAAAAACTCAATGCCGAAGTCATTCCTGCCGATGCTACAAAAGTTGAAGACCTGGAAATGGTCTTTACACAATCCCAGAGTATTTTGGGCGGTAAAATCGACTTTGTACTTCATTCGATCGGTATGTCCCCCAATGTTCGTAAGAAACGTACTTACGATGATCTGGACTACAACCTGCTCAGCAATACGCTCGATATTTCTGCGATTTCTTTCCATAAAATGATCCAGGCGGCCAAGAAGATGGATGCTATCAGCGAAGGGGGTTCCATATTGGCTCTCACGTATGTTGCATCTCAGCGTACTTTGTTCGGATACAACGATATGGCAGACGCAAAGGCCATGCTTGAATCGATTGCACGCAGTTTCGGCTATATCTACGGCCGTGAAAAGGGAGTGAGAATCAACACCATCTCCCAGAGTCCGACCATGACAACTGCCGGGAGCGGCATCAAGGGCTTTGACGGTTTGATGGACTTTGCCAACCGGATGTCTCCGTTAGGCAATGCTAACGCTGCTGAGTGCGCTGACTACTGTATCGTGATGTTCTCTGATCTGACGCGTAAAGTCACCATGCAGAACCTTTTCCACGACGGCGGATTCTCAAGCATGGGGATGAGCCTCAGCGCCATGAACCAGTATAACAAGAGCTTTGAGAACGACTTCAAAGACGAAAACGGGAATATTATTTACGGATAATTATCTGCATTAATTAAATTGATTGAGCGGCCATCCTGAAAAGATGGCCGCTTTTTTTTATTCTATCTAACCAGTGCGTTGTCACAATAACCAATTTACAGATAACTTGAATCTTCGTTACCACTGACTCAATTATCGTTTCCAGATTTCATTTAAAATCAATTAATTTTCTTATCTTAATACAATGATTTTTTAAATAAATGCCATCATGAGAACTCTTGCAATACTTGTATTATTCTTAGTGTTTCTCCCGGTTCTGTCTCATGCAGGAGAAATATACGGGACCATAAAGGGCGATGACGGGAAACCGTTGATGAACCAGGTTGTGCAGATAAAGCAAAATGACAAGGTAATTGCCTCCGCAACAACGGATAAAAACGGATACTTCACTATTACCATTAAAGAGGTTGGGAAATTTAAACTGGAAGTTGTTGGATATAAAGAGGCCAGCTTTGAGGTTTTTTCATCGAACAAGTCAACACGTTACAACTTAATGATGAGTAAAGCCGGGGACAAATGGATACTGAAGAGTCTTTAGGACCCAGCAAGGAAAAACGGGACAAATGGGATAAAATAGTCATTGTTCTGCAGCCGATCGGAGGCCTTCTTACAGCCCTGACGATCGCAATAGTCAGTTATTTCGGTTCAGTTTACCTGAATAACAAACAGACGAATGACTCGAGAATCAGGCTCTATACCGAACTTATGAGCGGGCGCGAACAAGCCGAAAGCGCTCTGAGGAAAGATATGTTCAACTCCATTCTCGGCACTATTCTGAAAGGCCCTCGCTCGCTGGATGAAAATATCCTGCAACTTGAACTGCTGGCTTATAATTTTCACGAGTCGCTTAACCTGATGCCGCTTTTCTCTTACCTCAACCGGCAAATTTCTGCAGAAAAAAACACACGGCTCAGAGAAGAATACCGGAAACGTCTGTATAAAATGGCAAGTGATGTTACCTCGAAGCAAATCTCGAGTCTCGAAGGGGCTGCAGCCAGGGAGACGATGTATATTACCTTCCCGGATTCGACCGGATATAAACCTGGTCTTTCCCAGGAACTGCCCATTGAATGGAAAGATTCAAAGGTATTTTTTGATACCGTCAGAGTCGGAAGCACAAGCAACATCTACAAGCGTGTTGTTTATCTCAATGCCCTGCGGTACAATGTGGACGAAAAGAATGTTGATGTGAGGCTGGACATTGAAACTTCCGTAAACGACAAGTTTGTTAACATGGTCACCCAGGAGTTCACGATCGATTATTTCGAGTTCCCGATGATTGACAATACACGGCTTTCCAACGATATGCGATGTGCTGTAGTGATGCGTGATTTTGATTTTCCCCATTTCATCGAAGTGGATATTCTCTATTTTCCCGGTTCTCATTCAAGCCTGAAAGAAAAACCCTACTACGACGAAGTGGTTAAAAAGCTTCTGACCGATCAGCAGGCTCAAAAGAAATGATTGCACGGTTAAAATCCTGACCATCAGCCCTATATTTTTTATTAACCTGAATTTGAAATAAAGGTAACAAAGAGATACCATCTACGGTGTGTTTGTACAGTTTCTGTGCATTTGCTGTGCTATTTTTGTACAATTTTAGCACAGCCAGTGCACAGCAAATGCACAGCAACTGTACAGAAAACACGAGCCAATCCCGGGGAAGGTTCGGCTAAATAATGCGGGATGAAATAATAAATAACCCTCAATTTTCATTGAGGGCTATTCCTGTTTAACTGAATCAAAGAAAAAGGCAATGGATTGCCAGTATGGTAATTTAAATGATCAACGTTTTTTTTGCCACATCCGTTCAATATCTTCAAGAGATTTACCGGTTGTTTCCGGCACGAACTTCCAGGTGATGTAAAGATACGGGAGGCACATTAAGCCGAACAGCCAGAAGACTCCGGAAGCCGACAAGGTGTTCATCAGCCAGGGGGTGGATTGTCCAATCAGGTAAGTTCCAATCCACAACGAAAAGCCAGCAGCCGACATGGCCAGCCCCCGCACCTTGGCAGGATACATTTCGGAAAGCAGCACCCAGATAACCACGCAGATAGAGATGGCGCAACAGAATATGTAAATTAATATCAAGATCAGCAAGGTAATGGGAGGAATCACGTTAGCGGTTTTATTCACCATAAAATAGAACCCGATAAGAATCAGCGAAACGATCATTCCTGAAACTCCGTAATAAACAAGTTTCTTGCGCCCTATTTTATCAATCACGGCCATGGCCAGAATGGTGGATCCAAAATTTACCAACCCAACAATGACCTGATAGAACAATGAATCGCCTTCAGAAAGGCCGGTTTGCTGAAAGATGGTCGGACCGTAGTAAAGAACGGCATTTACGCCCATGAACTGGCCTAAAATTGCCAGGCTGACACCGATTAACAAGGCTACCCGGAATCCCGGCTGAAACAATATTTTCCAATCCGATTTTTCTTCAGAATGAACGAGAGTTTTCAAATCATCCACCTGTTCGTTGGCCTGTTCTGTTCCATAAACACGTTTAAGTGTTTTGAAGGCGGCAGCTTCTTTTGATTTGATAACCAGCCATCTTGGACTTTCAGGAATAAAAAAGAGCATCCCGAAAAACAGCAAAGCAGGAAGTGATTCAGCGCCAAGCATTGCGCGCCAGGATTCTGTGATCATGTATTTGCTCCACAATCCTCCGCTGATGGTTCCGAGTTCTTTCATGTGGCTGGCGTGTTCGCTGATGCCGTAATTGACCAGGTAGGCGCCCATAAATCCAATGGTAATGGCTAACTGGTAAAGGGAGACCAGTGTTCCGCGATAGCGGGAGACTGAGATTTCAGAGATATAAAGCGGTGAAATGACAGAAGCAACACCAATACCTACACCGCCGATAATACGGTAGAAAACCAGACCTGCAACACTTTCAGAGACCATGCAGCCAATTCCCGAACCGGTAAAAAGTACCGCTGAAAACAACAGCACCATTTTCCGTCCGAAGAAGTCACTCATTTTACCGGCAATGGCTACTCCTCCAATGGAGCCAACCAAAGCACACCCGACATACCAGCCGGTGCTGACGTCATTCAAACCAAATTGGGCCGATACACTGCCAATGGTTCCCGATATAACAGCCGTATCATAGCCAAAAAGAAATCCTCCAAGAGCTGCCACCGCAGCCAGAAAAATTACGTACAACAGGTTCTCCTGATTTTTCCGAAGTGTCATGAAGGGGGTTATTTAATGTTAAAATATTCTTTGTATCGGTTGTATAAATGACCAGCCTGAAGATAGGCAGATTGCGGACTCATAAAATGGGAAAATTCGAAAGTGATCCCCTTATCGTATCCTGCCCGTGAGGCAGCCTCGAGTTTCATCCGCAGCTTATCGAACTTAATGGGTAAAAACCTGATGGGCATATCGCGATCGAAGGTTTCAGCATTGGTCCAGCATTGCATCCCATATCGGTCAGCCATTCTTTTGTTGACTGTAAAAAATGCATCCAGTTCGTCATAATCGATGTGCCCATCCTGAAAAGCACAGGCATCTACCACATCATGAATCCCGTCAAATATTTCATTCCATTCGCGTTCATGTTCCTGGACAGAGACAGCATTTTCCTTAGTAAGATTGCTGCCGGAGGCCTCAACCGCTTTTTTGCCATCAATCCAGGGAGAAATGAAGGTAGGCAAACCACCCGAAACATCCTTGCATTGTTTCCCCATAGCATGGAAAGCCCCAATAGCACCCTTGGTTTTCCGGCTTATCTCACCGCTTATGTACCAGCCCTGGAAACTTTTGTATTTTTTCCCGTAGTTCTGCCATATTTCATCAATCACATACTTATTATCTTCCACTTCCCAGCTTAAATCGCCGGTATCCCAGTATTTACCTGAATCGTATAATCCAAAGTAGAATTTCATGTTATATTTGGCAGCCAACCGCAGGTACATGTCCACCAGATCAACGGATGGCATGTAGCAATTATGCTTTTTCAGGAGGTATTGGGAAGGATAGGTGATAAACTTGCGATAGCCTGAACGGATAAGAATTACAGTATCAATCCCGATGGCTTTCATGTTGGCAAAATCCTTATCCCATTCTTTTTCCCCCCAGTTCTGGTGAGGAATGTCGTGTGAGATTTCGTCCAGGAAGGTACCTGTAATCTTCAGTCCCTTTGCTTTTGGGACGATAAGCTTGTTTTTGGTGGCAGAAGCAGGGGCATTCAGGTCAGATTCTGAAGCAATTCCGCTTAAAGGGATTGCCATTGCAGCAATTCCTGACAAGGAAGCTTTCTTAAAAAAATCACGTCTTGAGCTGTTATCTTTAGCCATAGTGCTTATTATTGGTGAATTATCAAAACTACATCAAATCTTATTCAAGTATTCTCCAGATCTGATATAATCCTCTTGGGACATGAAAACATCCTTTCCACTTCCCTCCCTTAAGCTCAAGAAGGGGTTTCCCTTCACGGGTAAGATAGCCGTACCATTCAGGATATTCGTGATCTTTGAAGTTCTTCCAGGTATATTCGTGAATGGTTTCGAACCATTTTTTGCAGGAATCATTTCCAGTCAAACGGTAGGCTTTGGCCATCGAAATGAGGGTTTCAACATGAACCCACCAGAGTTTCTGATCCCATTCCAATTGCTGAGTTGGATGGCCATGTATGTCGCGGAAATAAAAAATACCGCCGTATTGCTGATCCCATCCCAATTCGGTGGATCGAAGCAGGATTTCAATGCTCCGGTCAATTAATGCAGGATCATTGTTACGGACAGCAAGATCCATCATAAACCACATGGATTCGTTGGTATGGCCGGGATTCACAAGACGACCCTCAAAAGAATCGCTGAATTCACCTTCGGGAGTAACATTTTCAAGGATCAGACCTGTTTCCTTGTTGTAAAAAACTTCCATCACCTCTTTGATGAGCGGCTGAATGGTCTTGTTAACATGTTCAGTTCCCAGGATATCTTGCATTATCAGGGAAAGATTACACAGAATCATCGGCAAGGAAAAGCTTTTCAATGGGCGTGTCCCTGGAAATGCTTTATTATAGATGCCTTTGGGGTTATCCTGGCGTTTAAGAATATTATTGAAAGTATTAAGAGCGATCCGCTTGTGATTTTCATCCCCGGTGGCCTTGTATAATTCACTGAAAGCCATGGCAGCAAAACAATCTGAAAAGATATTATAGGGCTGAACCAAAGGTTTCCCTTCCCGGGTCAGAGAGAAGTACCAGTTTCCATTTGCATCCATCCCGTGTTTTTCCATGAATCCGGCTCCCAGCAATGCCATATCGAGCCATTCCTTTTTCTGCTCGACATTATTGTAAAGCATTGCGAACAGCCATATTTCACGGCCCTGAAGCCATAGAAATTTATCGGTATCATAAACCTCTCCCTTACGGTCAAGGCAGCTGAAATAACCTCCATATTTCAGGTCTTTGGAATGATTCAGCCAAAAAGGAATCACAGACTCAAGTAATTCATCCTTGTATTGTTTGGCGTATTTTGCCAATTCGTTTTTTACAGGAGATTCAGACCCTTCATCCTTGTATTTTTTTGCATAGTTTATCATTTCGTCCATTATAGTATATTTTAAGAGTTCCTGGTCTTCCCTTCTTTTGAGTCCTTTATTGACAAACTGGATTCCATTCCGGAACAGTCACATTTGCTTCTGGGAGTAAAAGATGAGTTAGAAGAATAAATAATTTAATAATCACACCAACAAAAATAAAAAAATTTATTAATCTTTTCTTTTTTATTAAATTTTTTTACGATAGAATTACCTGTTTTCAGGAACCTCTGAATAAACAATAGCATCCGTGAAATTTACAGAGGCGTTCGTTTGGGGATTCAACCATTTAAAAGTCGCAGTATGCTTTCCTTTAGAGAGCTGATAATTCCAAAACAGATCATTTCTGCGTAGCTGATATCTGGCCGGCAAGTTGGCTTTTTCCATTAACTTACCATCAATATACATTTCTGCCTTTGCCACGTAATCGGGATCCGAAGATTGAACGTATCCTTTGAACACAATTCCTTTCCCTTCAAAAATTATTTCCGGAATTTTGGAGATAGAAGTCCTTATTTCAATTTTATTGGTTGGGAAAAGTCCTTCAAAGGATTTCTCGTATTTGACCGGAACAGGTTTTTGGCAAAGGAGGGTGATATTTTCATCACCAATCCTACCGCCGTTGCGTTTTATAACCTGCAAAGCATGATTGAAACTCATCTGATAGGCCCTGTTCAGGGAGATATCGGTGTAGGCAAAATTTCTGTCCTCTACCTCGTAAAGATTCTTTTTCCAGTATTCAGGAATCTGACTGTATCCTAACATTGTGCCTAAGATTCCGGCAGCTGTGGAAGGATTACAATCGGCATCCTGGCCACAACGGGTTGCAATATCGATAGTCTTAAAGAAATCACCTTGCCCGTATAATAATCCAATTGTCACATAGGCACTATTTATCACGGCATCTATATCTAATGGGACAAAAACGCCATCGGGACATCCGATATCCTGGCTCCATTTTTTTTGACATTCAAACCAGGTTCTTTTCCAGTCATTCGGAAATTCTTTATGCCATTTTATTACATCACTGATGCATTGATAAAAGGTACTTTTAGGAGGAATAGTCCGGAGGGCTTCTGTTACTATAGTTTCAACATTATCGGATACAAATGCAACCGAAAACATTGCTCCAACATAAACGCCGCCATACCATCCATCCCCATAATTCATAATGTGACCGATTTTATCGGAGAATTCAGAAGCAGCATTGGGCATCCCGGGAGACATAAGCCCTGCATAATCAGCCTCAATCTGGTAATCGATATCATCTGCATGAGGATTGTTCAACCAATAGCCGGATTGAGGAGGTTTGATGCCATTGAGGAGGTTGTAACGGGCAGACTGGTTGGCATGCCATAAAGTATATCCGGCATGTGCAAAGGCCATGGCAAATGAATCCACCGGTGCATCCAGTCCTAACCGTTCGAACACATTGACAAAGGTCAGGTCCATATACAAATCATCATAGAGACCCGGATTATTATCGTAATACCATTTAATTCTCCCGTCAGGCCAATTTATTTTGACATAGTCCTGAACCATTGTGCCATTATAATTAAACTCAATTGGCCCACCATACGTGCAGCCAATGGTCTTTCCTGCCCATCCTCCCTTTATTTTGTCCAGCAATTTTTCCCTGCTGATTGAAATTGTTTGAGCAACCTCTGTCTTTTTCTTTGACTTTTGCTGAGAAAAGCATACACTGAAAGGGACAAGCAGCAGGAAAGCAATGATCGATAATCCTTTTATTTTCATAACTATGGGCGTTTGAATGTGTATTCAAAATATCGGCCTGATAAAGTACTGATATAAGTATCAAACTTTTTCTCATTCTCATCCAAAACAATCACCCTGGCGCCCCGTTCCAATATCTCTTTGTAAGCAGGTGCATAACCGGTTTTCCTCCCATATCCCAAGCAAATATTGGCAATGGTTCCTGTAAAATCATCGTTGTGATCATGCCCTACAAAAACACCAATCACATCTTTCTTCTCCACGAAAGAAGCAAATAAGCCGGTGTTCAGCATAGGGGAACAGACAACCTCGGAAGTATTCCCGATCGTGGATTTTTGTTTTCTGACAGTTTCAAATTCAGGCAGAGGAATGTGGAAAAAAGCCAGTGAAGGAAGCGGCTTCCTGTCAGCCCGGGCATATGATTCACTATTTTTCCTGTACCATTGGATCTGGCTGTTTTTAATCCAAGCATAACCCTTTATTGCTGAAGTATCCTGGGAATAAGCCTGGGAATCGAATAAATAGAGAACCCACTTGGTAGCCTTTCCGTCAGCAGATCTGACAGGCAACGAACAATTGCCGACCCCTGCTATTTTTTTGTCAGCATTATAAGTCAGGTTGTAGGGGTTTTTCTGAAGAATCTCCAATATCTGCGGCTTGGTAATGTCTGTTTCGGTGTCGTGATTGCCAAATGCCACAGCAAAAGGAACACATAAATTCTGCATTGCCCCGGTTACCTTTTTCCAGGCATCGGCGGCACCTTTGGAAACAACGACATCACCTGTAAAAACAACAAGATCCGGCTTCTCGGTTTCAATAATCTTTTTCATCAGCATCAGCGTACTGTCGTTCACCGTTTTATGCTGTAAGTCATTGATCCAATGAAGATCGGTAAACTGAACTATCTTGAATTTCTGATTTTTAAATTTAAGTACAGGAGTTTTGGAAAAACCATCCATTGCCACTGTAAAGCAAAATAGGAAAAACAGTAATTTTAGTCTATTCATCATCTCATGTTTTTAGTGTTCAGCTAAGGTAATCCATTTTTCCAGAATCTAACGCCTATAATTGTGATCATACCAACCTTTGTATTGCTTGTATAATTTCTCAGATTCCTTGTTCTGGTGACCTGCATAAGCCTTAGTACCTGGCTTGTTCATGCATCCGATATACTGGTAACATAAAATCTTTTCAACAAAGGGAGACAGATCTTCCATCTGTTTTAATATGCGGGTATCAAAATCAGCAGGCAGAAGATTCCCCTTGGTCCCGTCTTCGAAGTAGAATAATTCCATATCGGCCCAAATCTTTGACCGGCCAGCTTTCTGATGAGCTTTGTGTAAATGCTCAAAATAGATTGCCGGTTCCCCTAATTTCGTAGAATTAACACCAACTCCATCCTGATAGGCAATAATTTCAATATCCATTTGTTCAAGCTGTTTGACAAAATGGTCGTCACATTTTTCAGCTTTAATGTTGTAGGGGGCAATTAAATTCACTCCTTTCGGGGTTAATGACTTTGCTATTCTCGCACAATCATTCATATAGGTAACGAAAAACTCATCAAAATAAGGATGCAGATAGGATTCATTTGGGAAATACCAGCCATAAAAACTTTTGTGATGACTGTACCGGGCCGCAATTTCAACCATTGCCTTCTCTCTTGTTTTTTTGATTTCCGGATCCTTCATCATTTTAATAGCATTCTGACCATCTCCCCAAAAATCATTGCTGATAAAGAACTTGATGCCCACCTCATCAGCGGCGGTCAGTACTGCTTCCAACGGATCTTCACAAACCATATCAAAATGAGGAGCCAGTTTTGTTGGATAATAAGCATATCCGGCATAGGCCACTCCCATTAAAACCAGGTATTCCATCCCGATTCCTCTTATTTCCCTTACTTTTTCTTTCCATTGTTCTGCAGTGAAATTCTTCAGAGCAGGATCCCAGTACTTCCCTTCACCTACATTAGGATGCTGAAATTCAAACCATGATCCGGATATCGGTTTTATTTTTTTATTGCTTGAAATAGAAAGCACATTAGCTGAAAGGCTGTTGGCCATTACAAGTCCGGTAGTACTTATCCCGGCAAATCTTAAGAAATTTCTTCTGTCCATCTTGTTTAATTTAAGGCTGATTATTTTTCCTGTGTCAGTTTTACAAACGTTACTCCATGGTAGGCTACTTCTGTTGTAAAAGTATCATTAAATGTACCTATGTCTTTCTGTCTCCATAAATCCCTGATTCTGACTTTCCCATTAAGGTGAAGATCTGCCAAATTCAGTGTCATTTTATATTTGTCCTTCTGAATTTTCTCACCTTCCTCCTTATTCCAGAGGATAAAATAAGGGTTAACATTGAAAAAGCCCACTGCAATTGATCCGTCTTCCAGGTATTTATACCAGATCTGGCCATTATCCGTAATTATTTTCTTTGCAGGCATAACCAAGGGATCCTGATCAACTGTAATTACCTCATCGTTGGTTAATAAATTTAGGGTAAAGGGATCCATGTCGTTCATATCACACCCAATAAGCAAAGGAGCTGACAATATAGACCAAAGGCTTATGTGGGAATACTGCTCATCAGCTGTCAAATAAGAATTATGAACTTTCGAACCCCAGCCCATACCCAGTTTCCCAACGACCAGCATATCAGGATCATTATAATTTCCGGGTTTGGTTACCTGTGCGCAAACATCCTGAAAAAAGCCAATGCTTGAAACAATATTCCATTCATCGGTAATATCCCTTGTTGTCCGCCATTGATTGCCTCCTGCTTCAGCCCCCCAATACCAAACCCTCGGAGCGCCATATCCTACACAATAAACGATGTCGCGATTCACTTTATCCAGTTCATTTCTCATCACTACATAGGGTTTCTTAATGGAGGCTTCGGTTGGATTAGGAGCGACATCACAATAATAGCAGTAGTCATATTTAAGATAATCCACTCCCCAATCAGCCCACGTCCTTGCATCCCTTTCCTCAAATTGATAACTCCCCACATGTCCGCCACAGGTTTTTGGACCAGGAGATGAATAGATACCAAATTTCAAACCCTGTGAATGGACATAATTACAAAGTCCCTTAAAGTCGGGGAACTTTGTGTTTCCAAATAACTGGCTATCCGAGGCTTTTTCCTCAGCTTCCCAGCCGTCGTCAATATTGATATAAGTCCAGCCATGATTAATCAGATTCCGGCTCATAAAATCGGCAGCATCCCTGACTTTCTGATCATTGACCTGTAATCCCCAGCAGTTCCAGCTGTTCCAACCCATTGCCGGAGTTAAGCAAATTTTATCGCCCGCTTCAATTCTGAACATACGGGTATCGCCGCCAATTTCATTTTCAGCTCTTAGAATAACGTTGTAAGTTCCCTTTTTCGAAACAGTTCCACTGATTACGCCGTTATCCTTGTTGAGAACCAATCCTTCGGGCAGATTTTCAGCATAGAAAGCCATGGGCCTTTTACCTGTAGCTGCAATGGTGAAGAGGAATGAACTGCCCGGACGAACGCCAAATACCTTTGCACTGTTGATCTTTGGATTATCAGAGCTTTTGGGAGTCAGAATATATTTCTCCACTTCAATGGGCGCAGGAACCACACTCTCCGGGGTTACCGTTCCGGAAGTTTCAAATTTGGCATTAAGCCAGTCGGCGTGGTCATACATAATGCCATCACCACCCTCTACCACCAGCAAGGCAAGCTTTTTAACATTTTTCAGATTAACATGAAAAGGCCTGGCAGGCATTCCTTTATGCATAATTCCACTCTGCCAGACAGTTTTTTGGTCAGCAATAATCCGGAATTCCATGTTTCCGCTGTAATCATTCCTGTCATCAGCTCCTGCCAAACCCGAAAAGGAGATGGCTTTACCTTCAAGATTTACCAGGAAACGACTAATTGAATGCGTTCCAATTCCTCTTTCGTAGGCTGTACCTGCGACTTTAAGCGGCGTTCCCAGTATGGATTTATTTACCTGGGCAGTACCCCAATCCTGGTTCATCAACTGAACATTTAATTTATCCAGCCAGACTGTCTTTGAAAAGCCCATTAATGGCAGAAAAAAAAGTAAAATTCCATATAATGTTTTTCTCATGATTGACCTGTAATAAGCTGTTAAAATTCCTTTGTTTAAGATCTACTTCATTCCGGATACTAAGGCATCAAGCAGCTTTTGCTGGTCTTTTTGATAATACCAGAACATGGCTCCTGCCAATTGTTCCTTTTTAATGTATTTACATTTTAGCCTGATGGATTTTTCATCGTCTCCTGAAGCAAAGATTCGTCTTTGGGGATCCCAGTAATAGGGAGCTTTAGCTTTCTTATCCCAGAATCTTTTTAAGGTACCATTTGCAATCATCGCTTTAATCTCAGCAGCTGAATACCGGTTTGTATTCATCGCAAACTGATACAAACCATTGCATTTAGGGTTTACTCCACTCCAATAATTATAAAAACCCAGTGGTATTCCCAGAACCAGTTTATTAGCCGGAACACCCATATTAAGATGATATTTTACAACAAGATCTGCACTAATAGTCCGGGGATTACGTTGTGTGTCGAATAAATTAGATTGGTGTCCTGTAACAAAGATGGGTAATGGAAGCCATGACATATAGAAGTCGTAAGCCATTATATTGATAAAATCAACCTTCTTTGCTGTGTTTTGCAGATCGATAGCCTGGTTGATTTCGACCAACGAAGAGCTGGTGGTCGTTAATATATATTGTTTTTTGTTATCTGATGCCGACTTTTGCACAAATGCGGCTCTTAATTCGGTGAGCAGATCATTAAAATTATCCTTATCCTGCGGACGATTGGGTTTTAATGATAAGGCTCCTGCAGCCCAATCGTATCCGGGAAATTCCCAGTCAAGATCGATGCCATCTATTTTAGTTTGATCGATAAATTCAATTACTGAGTTAATGAATATCTTTCGGCTTTCAGCTTTTTCGGCCATCCGGTAAAACTCTTTGGTGTTTCCCGTCCAACCTCCGATGCTGATCAGAACTTTCAATTCTGGTGCTTTTTCTTTCATAGAAACAAACCGGGCAAGGTAGTTTCTGTCACTCTCCGAAAGGTAAATTTTGTTATCAACTATATGAGCAAATGTATAAATGAGATGAGTTAATTTACCAGGATCAAAGGTATTGAAATCCACACTACTCTCAGGCGAATTGACATAGCCGATAATCACTGGCCTGGTTTGCAAAGATTTTCCGTTCTGGTAAAAAAGGAAAAGAAAAACAATTAATAGTATCCCATTTTTTTTCATCACTTTATACATTCCCAGATTACAGGTAGCATAAATAATTTCAGTGACCTATTGTTTAATGTTTGTGTATTTTATCTGCGTTTATCTGCCTCCTGACAACAATGTTGCTCAATGTGTCAAATGCTTTCTGTATTTCCGGATCTTTACTTTTGGCCATTTGCATCCATGCACCACCACCTTCATAGTAAGCCACCGGGGATAATTCCCAAACATTATTTTCATTGAAAACACTGATATAATCGTAATACCTTGACCTGAATTCAGGTTTAAAAACACGTTCATCAAACTCCATTTCGAGTCCCATATTGTGCTCTTTTGCAAAAGAACAGGCATCAGTCAAACGCTGTTTTGCGATATTTGTTGAAAAGAAATAATTAGGTTGTTGCCAGGCCAAATCGAATCCAAGTTTTTCCCAATTGCCTTTCCCTTTTGCACCCCAGTATGGAATCCAAACAAATTTCAGATTTTTCGTTTCAAGGTATTTTTTCACAGATGGGAGCGCTTTCTCTGATTGAGCGGCATCTTCGTGCACCCAATAAAATCCATTCAATTGAATGTGTTTGTAGTTCTTTTTATTCCATTTCTTTAATGCCTCATCGATAAACCATTGGGCGGCCGCTGCCTGATCATCGGGATTGTTGAAATCGAGTTTCTTCCCGTTTAATTCACCCCAATCCTTAAATCCGTTGACAGGACAAGGAATGCTAAGGACTACCTGACGCTTGCGAACAGGAATTTTTCCTTTGCGGGAAAGACTGTCAAGAACGATCTCGAGGGCATCCGGGCCTTTTTTTTCACCAAAGTAGCGGTTAAGCAATCCTTCCCACTGTTCTTTTCCAGCTGTCCTGAAACTGAACCCCGGATCATAATTATATTTCTGGATATTATCGAATATTTCCAAAAAAAGGAAACCATCAAAAAGCCATTCTGTCTTACCTGAATTTTCGCGGAAAATATAAGGCCTTAATTGGTTGGTATTCCATTGAGGACGCTGGGTTCCGCCATGATAAATCAGTACCATGTCCGAAATAGATGGAACAGCACGTTCCCTGTCTGTCGGGTTATTAAAAGCAAAAGTTTCACACGAAAAGCAAGAGATCAATAATATTGCCGACAAGAAGATTGATTTATACCTGTTTTGTTGCCTTACTATCATTATGATTGCATTTATTTTTTATAAACTTTTACATAATCAATGGTGAAAACATCCGGGAATATGGTTTTAGCCAGACTCTCTCGTTTCTCAGGAAGTTCCATGCTCAGGATCATGTATTCTTCAATATTCGAAATCCCCACTGTTTGCTCGTGGAATTTGAAACCATCGATAAAGAAAGAATATTTTTCGGGAGTCCATTCGAACCCATAAGTATGAAACCCTTTACTTAACCCTTTGAGATAACTTTTCATCGGCCCGATTGAGTGCATATTCGGCCCATAAGCCCAATGCAGGGCATGAGTTATGGTATCGGCTCCGAGTTCTTTAAAATATTCGAAGATATCCATTTCGGTTCCATACAACGAAGGGTCTTCACCGTTGAATATTCCCGGTGACTGGATCCAGAAAGCAGCCCATACACCGATGGATTGCTGGAGTTGAGCCCTGCATTCGAAATATCCGTATTTGGTTAAAAAATGATTTGCCGTTCCTACGGCACTGCCCAAAATGCTGTCCCCTTTTTGTAAAGCATAAAGTTTCAGATAACCATTTTCAACTTTTACTGCTTCCGGCGAATTATATCCTATCCTCCGGGGGCCAGTACCCCGGATATTCCATTTGGTCGTGTCGAGTTGATTGCCATTGAACTGATCTTCCCAAATCAACTTATACCCCATCGATTCAGGGGTTATCCTCTTTGGGGACATGGCATTATTTGTTATTTTTTTCTGAGCAATCCCGGTTACTGCCCAGAATAACACAATCAGGATGATCAATAACTGTTTCATGAAATAGCTTAAGTAATATTTTGAATCAAATACCTGCCAAACAATCTACATCAGAAAGGCCATCAATTACTCAAAGAATATCATCACACGTTTGATTAAAGTATTTGATGCATTCCCTGATATCGGGAACTGAATTATTCCAGTTATATTCGTATTCTATGCAAAAAACTCCTTTGAAGTTTTGTCTTTTCAATTCCTGAAGCATACCTTTCACATCAAGGATTCCTGTTCCCCAGATGACATCGTGTTGCCATGCAACTCCTTCCTCCTTGGGTGCAATATCCTTAAAATGCAACGAAATGATTCGTCCTTCCAATTTTTTAAGACAATCGATCTGATCTAATCCTTCTCTTCTCCAATGTCCAACATCAGCCGAAGACCCAATCATTTTACTCCGATTGCTGATCTCTTTCAATAGAAATTGAGGATTCCAATAAGTAGAAGGTTGAGGATGGTTGTGAACAGATATTTTGATTCCGTATTTATTAACCAGCTTTTCAACTAAATCCCAGTCCGCAATTGCAGGTTCGCATGAAATATATTCCATTCCCATGTCCTTGGCGAACCTAAACAACGGCTCCCACTCGCTGGAACTTTTGGTGACAACCACACCGGTTGATACAATTTTGATTCCTTTTGAGGCAGCCAATTCTTTTAATTCTTTGCGGGTTTTTGCATTGAGCTGCGGCCCGAAAACCAGATCTCCCCATTTTCCTCCAAGCTTATGTCCGGGAAATACCTCGATATTTTTTAAACCCAGTTCTTGTGTCTTATCTAAAGCTTCGGTTAGGGTAAACATGTGAAATGTATAGGACTGCATGCCTAAACGCCAACCCTGTTTTTCAGCCTTAGTCTGTGCTTCTGCAGACAATGCAAAGATGCAGAAAACAATAATCAATAAAATGCCGGTTCTATTTTTAATCATATCATATTGTTTTAAGAAGAAGCTTCCGTCGTTCCTGGAAAGAAGCTTCTTCAGTGTAATTTATAAAGGCATATCGGGTAATGTGAACCCATTTTGATAGGTGTGTTTAATCCACTCATTAGCAGTATCGAGAGCATTGAACTCTGCAAAGCGTCTGTCAAAGTGCGGGTCTCCGTCAATTACGGCGTATTCATCCACCGTAACGATTTTAATCTTGTCGGTAGGTGAAATATTGGTAAAGCGCATATTTTCACCGTCCCATTTCAATTCACGGTGTAATCCCTGTAATCCGGCTAACCTGGTAGCAAGTACACCCATAACAACCATTTCATTAAACGGGCCCGAGAAGCTAAAATTTGAAGATGACTCAAGCCGGTTCTCCGGCGATTCTTTACAGGCTCTGATCCAATCCTGTTCATGGGCATTTGTTTGCCAGATGTTACCATTGCCACCTTTTATGCGCGGAATTGAAGGGGCTGGTTGTTTGAAGTGATTCATTGCTGATTTCGGCAGCAGCGTGGGGGCACTGCCATAACAACCGGTCATGATCTTACCTTTGCTGCCAATAAACAGGATGCCGCCATTCTCATCGCCCATCATTTCTCCGTCTTTGAGTTCTGAAGGCCTTTCAGGCAAAAGTCCACCGTCGTACCAAAAAACTTTTACTTCAGGCATTTTCACTTTGCCCTTAGGCTTTCGTTCCGGGAAAGTATATTTTACAACCTGTGCAGTTGGCGGGGAGTAAAGGTTGCTAAGGCTGGAACTTCCAATAACACTCGATGGGTATTTCAAATCCAATGCCCAGTACAAGGGATCCATTATATGACAAGCCATATCGCCTAAGGCTCCGGTTCCGAAATCCCAGAACCCGCGCCAGTTCCAGGGAGTATAGGCTTCATTATACGGTCTGTGTTTAGCCGGTCCGATCCACAAGTCCCAGTCCAATGTCGGAGGACACGGAGGAGTACCCTTGGGTTCGGATAATCCCTGAGGCCATATGGGACGGTCTGTCCAGCAATGGACTTCTGTTACCTCCCCGATAATCCCCGATTGTATCCATTCAGCAATTTGCCGGCACCAGTCAAAGGAATTCCCCTGATTGCCCATTTGTGTTGCAACTTTGTATTTTTTAGCAAGTTTTGTCAACAAACGGGACTCATAAACCGAGTGGGTAAGCGGTTTTTGGGTATAGCAATGTTTGCCTAAAGTGATGGCATGTGCTGTTACCCCTGCATGTGAATGATCCGGAGTGGCAACCATTATGGCATCGATAGATTTACCAAATTCATCAAACATGACCCGCCAGTCTTTGAATCGCTTCGCAGCCGGATAATCTTTGAATGTTTTATCAGCATAGTGCCAATCAACATCACAAAGGGCAACAATGTTTTCGGTCTTCATGTTTGAAAGGTTACGCCTTCCAACACCTCCGATACCTATTCCGGCAATATTCAGTTTATCGGTTGGCGAGATATGCCCGAAGGTTTTTCCCATTACCGATCCCGGGAGAATTGAAATACCAGCTGCCACCGCAGCTGTTGCTCCGATAAAATTTCTTCTTGAAATGTCTTCACTCATAATGATCAATAATAAGTATGGTTAGTCATTATCCGATTTTTACAACTCTTAGCTATATTAGAATATAGCGATAAGGTTTGTTTCAGGTCAAACCCTATCGTCTATATCCGTTTAAATCCCACCTAAATTCGTTAAATTCGATTCCTCTGCAAAAGAGGAGAAAGAGAGGGCTTTATACCGCCCCCTCTTCATTTTTATTGCCTGGCATCCCACCAAACACGGGTAGTAGTCTTATCACCCCCTATGCGTGTTACAGCCTCATTATAATTAGCAGCATTTACGATTGCCTCGGTAGGAGGATAAAGCAATCTGCGCAAAGATCCTTTCCAGGTAGTTGAACCAACTTGCACGACATATTGCGGGTCAGGTGCAACAAAAGGAATGAGCACCGGCATATTAAGCCTTCTGTAATCGTTGAATGCTTCCCATCCACAGTCCGGGAAATTCGAAATGTATTTCTGAGTGATAATTTTCTCAAGCTGAGAATTGTGATTTCCGGCAGTATGGTTAAACGAAACGGTAGTTCCATTCACATTAGGATTTTCAGAAATCAGATAAGCTGCAGTGACGACATCACTGATGCCGCTCTCCTGCATAGAAGCACGAATACCTGCTTCATAGAAATCTTTGGCGGCTCCACCCATATTCCAACCACGAACGGCCCCTTCAGCTCTAAGGAAACATACTTCACTATAAGGCATTAAGGTCATGTTCTGATTATTATTCAGCGTTACATCCCCCGTAGGGCTTACTGAACCTACATAACGAATGCCTAACCGTGCATTATTTGTTGATATATTTTGAGTTCTTTGTCCCTCTTCTACCGGAAGTCCGGCTAAAACGCCTTTCCATATTCCGATATAACCTGGAGCTGCGCCACCGTAAGCCCGGGTGACATTAAAATAGATGGGGCCGCGTGGGTCAACTTTTGCAGGAACAGATACATTGGGAACAGCATCCGTTGGGGCCGGAAAATCTATTCCGCCAAGACCGGTTAGAATATTTTCCATGGACTTGCTCATGGCTAATTCTCCCCATGAATAATAAGTAGGATAACAATAATACATTCCCCAATACTTATAGTCTTCCGTTCTGAAAATCTTAACAGATTCACTGTTGCTGGCGAATAATAATCCGGAAGCAACGGCATCTTCGGCTTCAAGCTTGGCCTTCGCCGGATCAACCTCACTCATACGCATTGCTAAACGCAAACGAAGTGAGTTTGCAAATTTCTTCCATTTAAGAATGTCGCCTCCAAAAATAAGATCATTGGCCCCTGGATTCATTTTATTGTTATCAAGGGCGGCTGCAGCCTCTTTCAGTTCTTTAACCATATCGTAATAAATATCCTTTTGAGTGTCGTACTTTGGTAGTATTCCGCTACCATTGGCAGCATCAAAATAAGGTATATCACCGAACAGATCAGTAGCACGATGGAACAACCATACTCTCCAGATACGAGCAATCTGAACCGTATTGCTCTTCAGGGCATTGTCCTTCTGATTAATGATTATATCATTCATTGCATTAATCCAGCTCCAATGCTGAGACCAATAACTATTGGTCCATCCTTCAACAGGGATACAACGGTCGGTTGTAAATCCTTCGTTAGCAATATACTGGGCAAAAATATCAACCGTGAGACTGTGAATTCGTTGATGAAGGTCAATATTCATGGTACCCTGGATCATAGGAGGCGTCAAAATAAAATCGGGATCTATGGTCTGTGGGGTAGGATTGTTGGGATCAATATTCATATCACCGAATTTCTTGGTACATCCTGCCAACAGAATCAATCCCAGAAATCCTATAAGGAAATATTTATATGCTTTCATAATCATTGTAATTTTTTTGAATAACATTAAAAGCCAATATTAAGGTTGAAACCTAAACTTTTATAAGATGGAACTGAACCATATTCTATTCCTTGTGCATTACCAGTACTGTAAGCAGATTCCGGATCAAATCCAGGAACGTCACTCTTGATCAACCAGAGATTGCGGCCAACAAAACTGAGTTTTGCAGATCCAAAGGGCGTGTTTTTCAGCAACTTTTTCGGGAAATTATACCCGATGCTAAGCTCACGCAACCTGATGTTGGTCGCATCATAAACATATTCTTCGGCAACATTAGCAACATGGTTCCAGTAAGCTTCCGGACTTACAGCAATGGTGTTGACCTGACCCGTAGTACTGCTTACACCTTTGGCTATGTAACCGCCGGTGCCATCGTACCAGGCAGCTCTGCCCTCGAGACTTATTTTTGAAGTCCCGTACCTGTTGGCTGTTGATAATGAATTAATGTAAATATTTCCACCCCAGCGTACATCTACAAGAAAACTCAGGTCAAAACCTTTATAGGTAAAAGTATTCAAGATGCCACCCATCCAGTCAGGATTATAATTACCTACTTTGGTATTTAGATTATCATTGATCAATGGCATACCATCGCTTCCGATAAGCCGGTTTCCTTTGGCATCTCTCTGGTAACTTCTTCCCAACATGTCGCCATAGGAACTTCCTTCAACAGCAAGAATCCGGATGAAATCAGTTGAAGCCAACAGATACTCCTTGGCATCCGGATGCAAGGCAATAATCTTGTTTTTATTCTTTGAATAGTTTACTGTCACATCCCATTGAAATCCATCTGCTGTCTTGACAGGCGTTCCCCTTAAGATAAACTCAACTCCCCCGTTCTGTATATTTCCGGCATTAATCATGCGGTAAGACTTGCCGGTAGTTGTTGAAATAGGAAGAGCAAGAATCTGATTCATAGCATTTTTCCTATACAATGAAAAATCTATTCCCAAACGATCATTAAACATTCTGGCATCAATTCCAATTTCCTTTGATTTGATCTTTTCCGGTTTCAAATCAAAAAGAGGGATGGTCGATGGAGGAATGGCCCCTTTCACCGAGCCAATAACGGTAGATAGTGAATAAGTCGGAAGTAACTGATACGAGCCGGCATCGTTACCAACTTCAGCATAAGAACCCCTTAACTTTAAGAATGAAATAAATTCGGGTAATTTTAATTTTACGTCTTTGTTCATGTCTGAAACCACCCAGCCTAAACTAACGGAAGGATAGAAGTAAGAACGATTTTGAGAAGGAAGAGTAGAAGACCAGTCGTTTCTCCCGGTTAAATCCAGATAGAGGTAATTGTTGTAATTCACCTGCAAAAAGCTATAAGCAGAATGAATAGACTTCTGAGAATAAGAATTTGCTGCATTCAGATTTTTAGCATTTGACATGGAGAAAAAATCAGGAATTACCAGGCCATTGGAAGTCATTGAATAATAATCATTGCGACGGTGCATCAGGTTACCGCCAATACTGAAACTACCCGAGAATTTTGAACCGAAAAGGTTATCTTTGTTTAAGCTGAGAAGTGCATCTGTATTGTCCTCTTTTGCATTGCTTGTTCCAAGATTGTAATCACCGGCATTGCTAAACGTCACGTAAGGAGTTCCCTGTACAGTCCTGCTGTCATTATAGTCATAATAAAAATCCTCTCCATGACGGATTTTGATATTCATCCAATCTGTAAAATCGTATTGAAGAGAGGCAAAACCGATAATTCGGTCGCGTTTGTCTGAATTACCGTCGTAATCAGTCGTCCAATATGGATTTCTTACCATGTACACATCCCTGCTAGACCAGTTGCGGATATTATTAAAAGCATCGCGTGCTGGTCTCATGTCGGAGTAATGAACACTCCGCGGCATTTCCAGGTAATTTAAGAACACATTTTCAGGACTTCCTGAAAGATATGGACGATTGGTAGAAGATTGCCTGATATAATTAAATTTGGTATCCAACGTTAATTTCGGGGTAAGTTTTGCCGTGGTACGGAAGGTTGCTGTCGTCCGGTCCATCGAGCTGTTAGGAATTACGGCATTATTGTTAAGGTGAGCAATTGAGCCCCAAAAAGTAACCTTTTCCGATCCCGCATTCATTTCAACGGTATTATTGGTGGTTAATCCGGTGCGGAGGAAATCTTTAATATTATTATCATAGGCTTTAAAAGGACGTTGCTGTTTTGTCCAGTCAGTCACCGATTGCCCATCCATTTTCGCTCCCCAGCTAAACTCTCCGTTTGCGTCAAACTGTCCACCGGAACCCTGTCCGTATTCGTTCTGCAATATAGGCAGAACCAGTGGGCTATCAAAAGTAACGTTGCTATTGAGCTTAACTCCAACGCCTTTTTTCGCTCCACCTTTTTTGGTTGTGATCATTAACACTCCGTTACCTGCACGTGAACCGTATAATGCTGAAGCGCCCGGACCTTTCAGAACCGTGATTGATTCCACATCATCAGGATTGATATCTGACATTCCGTTACCCAGGTCCATACCGCCCCATTGACTATCGGCGCCGCCCGTCCAGTTGCTGATCGGTATTCCGTCCACTACAATAAGAGGCTGATTATTCCCGCTGATGGAGTTCTGACCACGGATTACGATGCTGCTCGATCCTCCAGGCCCATTTCCCGAACGACTGATCTGGACTCCAGCCACTTTACCTTCCAAACTGTTTACAATATTGTTTTCACGGGCTTCTGTTAACGTTTCTCCTTTAACTTCCTGAACAGAATAGCCTAAGGCTTTGGTTTCCCGTTTTATACCCAAGGCAGTAACGACCACATCTTCCATTTTAACTACCTCGGCTTCCAGTGCAACATCATACTTCGACCTGTTATCAAGTTGAATTTCCACTGGTTTCATTCCAATAAACGAAACAACAATCGTTTTGGAATTCGGAGACAGATTTAAAGAATATTCCCCATTTATACCAGTGATAACTCCGGTGGTGGTCCCTTTAATAACAACTGATGCTCCGGGCAAGGCAGCCCCGGTCTGATCAGTAACCTTTCCGGTAATTGTTCTTCTTTGCTGCTGATCATTTTGTGAATAATTTGCCGAAGCGAGTAAACTAAATGATGAGGTGATCAGTATGATCAGACTCAAGCTCATCAAAAAAAACATTTTCTGCAGGATCTTCCCAGAGGGATTTTCCATGACTTTAAAAATTCTTTCCATACGTTCTTCAGTTTATAATTATTGATTTTTGATTGTCCACCTAATTGAAGTGGAATATTGATATGAAATTTGAATTAAGCTGCATTTTTAGATTTCGATTTAATCAGGTTGAATTCATATGAATGATTGAATAGTAGGTTAGGACATAGATTTCCCGGAACTGCACAAGAATTAAATCAAAGAGATTTTCCGCACCTCCGGTACGATTATCCCGTTGAATATGGTTCGGTTTAGAAAGGAAATTCAACATAGGGTTAATTGTAATTCATTTAATAATGACGACGCTAAATTAATAACTCATGTTACGCAAAAAATTCATTCCTATATTCAGTTAAGCAGCCACAGGTGTTGATAACTTTAGCAGTTCTGCTTGTGCAGCTTTGAGGGCAGCCTGGTAAATCCTCGCTTTCATCGCAAAGTGGTTTTGGTTAGTCCTTTGTTTTAACCACTCCATCTTAATATAAGCCAGAATGGATAATACAAAATGGTTCGATTGGGTTTTGACCGTTTTCGTTGGCGACTTGGCAAAACCCAAATTACTTTTTATGGATTTGTGATATTCTTCTACGCCCCACCGTTTTTTGTAGATTGTAATGATTTGGTCGTATGATAAGCTCAAATCGCTGCAAACCAAGTACAACTCGCCCACTGTACCATCCCCGTTTTTGAAGACTTGCTTTACAAGCAACAGCGGATAGTCAACTCCTTCGAGCCAGACCTCCACGGTTTGCCGTCCCGGCTGCAACGATTCGATGCTTATATATTTTTTTGCATCCTCTGATTCCTTACCTAATGACACCTTCCGGTTCGATTTTAATGCCATTACAAAGCCCTTACCCAATTTCCCCTTGACAAGTTCCATATTTTCAACACTGGAGTACCAACTGTCGCAAACTACATAATCAAAATTAAAATTCTTATGGCATTGGGTGATCATCTCCCTGAACATCTCGTTCTTTGTCTTGTCTGCCTTTCGTTTTATTTTCCCTGTCTTTTTATCGGTTATCCAACAGTTTTTCTTGACAAACTCAACCGCACAGGGCAAACGCATCCCCTGCACATCCACCAATGCTGTAAGAAAATTGACACCTTTTACTGATCGGTTAAAAACATGGTCCCAATGCCAGCAAATCAGTTCGTTCTCGTCCGTATAGAACTTCTCCTCTATCGAATCATCAAAACTCAACACGATAGGTTCACAACTCCTTGTTAATTCTTCAATATATGGCTTAACCTTTTTCCACAAATATTTGGAATCATAATTCCCGCATGTTAACTCCCTGGTAATTTTATCATGGCTTATCGACAACAACGCGGCCATTCCTGTTGAGGTCGCATACGATGTCGAGCTGATCAAATAGTCGGTGTACAAGTCTGCAAAGTTTTCCACTATCGTATATTTTTACCCCCCTAATTTAACAACATTCTTGCGTAAGATGAGTTACTAAGGCCGGATCTCCGCCACAATCCTTTATCATTATTTTAACTATTGTCTCCCACAGTTCTATAGTTAACCTACGTTTTGCTGTTTTATACCCGTATTCATTGATTTTCTTATATAATAACAACAGCATGGATGCAATGAGTGTCATGTAAAGCACCACTTTAATACCATTCTCACTAACGGATAAAAAATGACTTGCATTGAGTTCTTGCTTGATGAATCGAAAGAACACCTCAATATCCCATCTTTGTTTATATATATCTGCAATTTCTTTAGGGGTTAGTGCTAAATTGTTGGTAAAGAAGTAGAATATATTTTCTTTCTTTTTTAATCTTCCCTTATTCTTTGGAGGGGTCGTGTCTATTTTATCTTTCCGCTCTGCAATGATAAGACGATATTGGTTATTTGGATCCATTTCGTGTTTACCATATAAATGAACAATTTGGCTGCTGATCAATGTTAGTTTCCCTAAATCTTTTTCCTCTTCCGGAAGTTGATCTGAGGATATGATATCATACCTTCTGCACGTTCTTAATCTTCCGACAAATGAAATATTGTCCGTTGTAAATGAAGCGAAATTCTTGATTGAAGCAACACCTCGGTCAAAAGTGTAGATATTGGCAATTGAACCTTCTTTGGCAGCATTTAGCCTGACAACTTCCGGTATTGCCATATCTTCACTTATATAAGTGGATTCATTGTATACTTTAAAATCGCACGTAGTCAGACCATCGAAAGCAAACGTGTATTTCAGTTGTTTGACTGTCTTCTCAGGATTATTTTTCTTTTTGTCCCCCGGAGCCAATCCTTTTTTAAGCTTATTACAGGTTTCTGCCACCATGCTGCTGTCAACACGAATAATACGATGTTTTAACTGTTCTTCCGTTGTGAAGAATTTGGAAAATTCTGCATAAATAGCCTCATAAGCTAGCCGAAAAAACTCCGGATCAATCTTTGATAAGCGGGCAGAAATTGAACTGTGTGATACTTTCATTCCATCCTCATAACAGAACAGAGCTTTGAAAAGATCGCTGCTGAAAAGATCTTCCAGGGTTCTCTGGCTTGTCCTGTCTGTTGTCAAAATGCCATACAACAGCAAATTAAATATACGCTGCCCGTAAAGTACTTTGGCACAGTAATCTACCTTTGTATCCTTGGATAAAGTACTTAATAAATCATCCGGTATAAGGCCTAAGATTTTCTGAATATTGATTTTTTGTCCTGAATACATTTATGTCTTGGTTTTGATATAAATGTACAATAAAAACAAAAACACTAAAGAGTTATATAATATTAGTTATCAACAAATTAATGTTAATATCTTTAATATAAGATTAATTATTAAAACATATTATTTGTAGACTAAAAATCTTTCGACCACTACTGTTCACAGAACCGCACCAGCGAGTGAGCAAAGTTTAACTTATAATAACAATTATAATGTATGGTAAGACTAGATTACATCACTGAAACAGCCAACCATTATAGAATTAACTCGGATGAACAACTCAAGGCCGGGACAGAGAGAGTATGTGAAATAAAAGGCGTTAGCACAATTTCTCTGGCTACGGTTCTGGCTGAGACAAACTGTTTTGAGATGTTTAGCAACCAGGCCCAGCTTGTAAGTTATGCCGGTTACGATGTGGTGGAAAATCAATCCGGCAAACATGTTGGACGAACTAAAATCTCAAAAAAAGGGAATTCACGAATACGAAGGATTCTTCACATGCCGGCATTAAATGTGGTAAATTACGGGGAGCCGATATTTGTGAATTTATACGAAAGGGTTTATTTGCGTACAAAAATTAAGATGAAAGCATATGTGGCTGTGCAGAGAAAACTGTTGTGCCTGATCTATGCTTTGTGGAAGAAAGGAGCGAAATATCAGAGAGATTATAAAAATGAACATCTGGTAATGCAGAGCAGGAGCTCCTCTTTCCGTTTGGCTTCGTGAGTAGCCTAAAAAAGAGTAGGCGACATTAGCCGCCTATACTAGATGAACTCCCGTATAAAGCTTTCGCTGGGAGTCCTCTTTCCGCAAATCTAAAGTACGATAAAAAATTAATAAAGTTTGGAATTTAAGATAGTATCTAAAAGCTAAAGGAACGACTGCTCGATTATAAGCCCATCTTCTCATCGGCATCCTCTTTTTTAGCTGATTTCTGCCCCTGTCATGAGCTTTTTTTGCTGAAAACTATTTCTTACTGAATTTGTTGTAGTAATAGTTTCATCATAAATTATTTTGTCATGAGAGCATTTGATAAAAGACTGTTTTTAGTCGTAATTGTCATTACAATGTCGCTGATCTTTTCTTCCTGTGCAACAAAGGAAAAATTTCTTAATTCAACTGTTGTGCCCGCTGCAGAAGGTCGTGTGATTATAAAAAAGGACAAAAACAACAACTATCACGTAAATGTTAGTGTCAATAATCTGGCAGACCCTGGAAAGCTTCAGCCTCCAAAAGAAGTGTATATTATCTGGATGGAGACTGAAATGCAGGCGACCAAGAACCTTGGCAGAATAAAAACATCCAAGGGCATGTTGTCTTCAGGATTAAAAGCCTCTTTCGAGACGGTATCCACGTTAAGACCTAAAAAGATATTCATTTCGGCAGAAGCATCTGCAGAGGTGCCGGAACCCAGTTTAATTGTCTTAACTACTGGTGATTTTTATTAGCCGAAGGGCTTGAGAAAAGGTGATTGTTTTATTTTGGCAACCATTCTGATTCTTTAAATATACAAAGAATTCAGAGAGATGTGCTGAGGTGCTGATTAAATGCGTTCCTGTAATATGTCCCTAACCAGCGGGGTTGGTTTTCGATTCGCAAAACCCGCAAAACATACAATAAAAAAAGCAGGCAACCATCAGGCTCCTGCTTTTTTATTGTATAGAATTAAATCAAATTTATTTGGAGAGCAGCACTTTAACCTGCTGGTAGATATTCTCTGCGGTGAATCCCAATTGTTGGTCAAGAACATTGTAGGGTGCGGAGAACCCAAAGGAGCTTAAGCCCCAGATGGCTCCTGCATCGCCGACCAATCCACGAATGGTGACAGGAAGACCGGCGGTAAGGCCGAATTTAGGCACTCCCGGCGTAAGAACGCTGTCCTGGTATGCTTTATCCTGGTTGCGGAAAAGGCCTTCAGAAGGGGCTGAAACCACGCGTACGGCAAGGTTATCGCGTTCACGCAGCAGGGCGGCGCCTTCCACGAGGGAAGCCACTTCAGAGCCGGAAGCTACAAGGATAACATCGGGTTTTGCACAGTTTTCAACAGTATAAGCACCTTTGGCAGCCTGTTTGGCTTCCTCAAAGCGGCTGGTTTTTGCAGGAAGGTCCTTTATGTTCTGCCTTGAAAGAATAATGGCGGTAGGAGTATTGATGTTTTCAAGTGCCAGCTGCCAGGCAATGGTAGTTTCCTGTGCATCGGCAGGCCTCAATACCGTTACAGAATTTTCACCGTGATGGTTTTTCAGCTGTTCCATCAGTCGGATCTGTGCTTCCTGTTCGACAGGCTGGTGGGTAGGACCATCTTCACCGACACGGAAAGCATCGTGTGTCCAGATATATTTTACAGGAAGTTCCATCAAGGCAGCCATACGAACGGCCGGCTTCATGTAATCGGAGAAAACAAAGAAAGTACCGCAGGCAGGAATAATACCGCCATGGAGAGCAATACCGTTCATTACCACGGCCATGGTCAGCTCGGAAACTCCGGCCTGGAGGAATGCTCCTGAAAAATCACCGGTAACAAAGGCTTTGGTATTTTTAAGGAATCCGTCGGTTTTATCGGAATTGGATAAATCGGCAGAAGCAACGATCATGTTTTCGATATTCTTTGCAAAAGCCGACAGAACTACTGCCGAGGCATTACGGGTAGCTGAGTTCGGCTTTTGTGCGATGGTAGAGTAATCAAATGCCGGAGCTTCTCCCGAGAGGAATCTTTCGAGCTTTTCAGCTAATTCAGGATTGGCGGTGGTCCAGGCGTCTTCTTCGTTGTTTTTGACTCCTGCCCATTTGATCAGTTCAGCTTTACGTTTGGCATAAAGTTCTTTCACTTCAGGGAATACCTGGAAAGGATTTTCAGGATCACCTCCAAGATTGGCAATAGTTTTGCTGAAAGAAGCCCCTGCCTGGGAAAGCGGTGCACCGTGGGTGGCACACTGGCCTTCGAAACAGGAACCGTCTTCCTTGACGGCGCCTTTGCCCATGATGGTCTTTCCGATAATCAGGGTAGGCCTTTCCTTTTCTTCGTTGGCGGCTTTGAGGGCTTTCCGGATCTCTTCAGGATTGTTCCCGTTGATAGACATTACATTCCAGCCCCATGCTTTATATTTTGCGGCGGTATCTTCGGTAGTTACGGCAGAAGTGCCGGTTGAAAGCTGAATGTCGTTGGAGTCATAGAACATGATCAGGTTATTCAGTCCGAGGTAACCTGCCAATCTTCCGGCGCCTTGTGAAATTTCTTCCTGAACACCACCGTCAGAGATGTAGGTATAAGTTTTATGTGCCATCCATTCACCAAACCGGGTAACCAGGAAACGTTCAGCAATCGCAGCGCCCACTGCCGCGGTATGACCCTGACCAAGCGGGCCTGAGGTATTTTCAATTCCTCTTTCAGGATCAACTTCAGGGTGTCCGGGGGTAATGGAACCCCACTGACGGAAGTTCTTAAGATCTTCCAGTGAAAAATATCCGGCAAGGGACAGAACCGAGTAAAGCATCGGAGACATATGACCGGGATCCAGGAAGAAACGGTCGCGGAATGCCCACGTTGGGTCGGTGGGATCATAATTCAGAAATTCTGAATAAAGAACATTGATAAAGTCGGCTCCACCCATGGCACCGCCGGGATGCCCTGATTTTGCTTTTTCTACCATTGCGGCAGAAAGAATACGGATGTTGTCCGCTGCTTTTGTTGCAACTTTGTTTCTGGCTTCCTGTTCAAAAAGAGATAAAAATGCAGGATTTGTAGTATTTGTTTTTATTCCGTTACTCATTATTAATTATTTAGATAATCGTATTTTTTTGATATTAAACAGTCTTATTTGGCAGCAATGCTCCTTACCGTGAAGACTCCTTCAACCGATTGAATTTTATTGATAACATCCTGAGATACCTGGGCATCTTTGGTGTCGATAATGGTATAGGATACCTCATTCCTGCTTTTGTTCATCATGTTATCAATCTTAACACCCGCCTTATCCAAAAGAGCATTAATCTGGGCTGAGACAGGAGAGGCCTGTTTGCTGGTGATGCAAATCCTAGCTCCATTATTCCGGTCCATTTCAACAGCCGGGAAGTTCACTGAATTTTTGATGTTTCCATTTTCAATGAAGTTCCTGATTTGCTCTGCGGCCATAATGGCACAATTTACTTCAGATTCATTGGTGGAAGCTCCAAGGTGGGGAATGCAGACAACTTTGGGAGCATTCAGCAATTCAGCATTGGGGAAATCGGTCAGGTAAAGGGCAACTTTTTCTTCTTCGATGGCTTTGATAATATCAGCATTTACCACAAGCTCGCCACGTGCGAAATTGAGTATTTTAACGCCGTTTTTCATCATCTTTAATTTCTCTGCATTGATGAAGCCTCTGGTGGCATCCATCAACGGGATGTGCACGGTTACAAAATCAGCCTGTGCCAGCATTGCTTCAATGCTCTTTGCTCCCTGAATTTCATGATGAAGGTTCCAGGCATTGTCAACCGTGATATAGGGGTCATATCCAATGACTTTCATTCCTAATGAGAGGGCAGCATTTGCGACAAGAACACCAATAGCGCCAAGGCCTATAACAGCCAGAGTCTTTCCTTTTATCTCGTTTCCACCAAAGGCTGATTTGCCTTTTTCAACAAGAGCAGGAACTTTGTCGCCTTCGGCGGTAAGGGTTTTTGCCCATTCGATTCCTCCCACAATATTTCTGGAGGCAAGCAACAGGCCTGCAAGTACCAGTTCTTTAACTGCATTGGAATTGGCACCGGGAGTGTTGAAAACCACAATCCCTTTATCGGTACATTTTGGAATCGGAATATTATTGACTCCCGCACCAGCTCTGGCAATGGCTTTCACGGAAGAAGGGATCTCCCATTCATGCATACTAAAACTCCGCAAAACAATGGCATCCGGATTAGCGGTTTCATTGGCAATTTCATAAGATGTAGTTGGAAATACTTTAAGACCTTCCTGGTCAATCTTGTTAAGCGTTAGAATTTTATACATAATCAAGAGAATTTTGGATTGATTTAATTTTGTTTACAAATATCTGATAAAACCATGAATTTGTGAAGATTTAACACAGGAAATTTATTAATTAATATAAAATTAAAAGATAAACACATTCAAAATCACCATCTTCTGATACAAATTGCTATAAATCTTTTAATGTCGAAAGGATTAAAAAATGCCCCAACTTTGGGTTGGGGCATTTAATATAAGTTGGTTATCAATACTTACGCTATATAGGTAGATGAAGCAGTGTCACCGCCACGGCCGGTCCAGTTGGTATGGAAGAACTCGCCGCGTGGTTTGTCGATTCTTTCGTAGGTATGAGCACCGAAATAGTCGCGCTGTGCCTGAAGAAGATTGGCAGGAAGTCTTTCGGAACGGAACCCGTCAAAATAAGTCAAAGCAGCAGCCAGACAAGGAGCAGGAACACCGTTCATTATGGCTGTAGCAACAACCCTGCGCCATCCGGCCTGAGCCTTTTCGATGGTGTTTTTGAAGAAGTCATCCAGCAACAGGTGCTCGAGTTTTGGATTCTTGTCAAATGCTTCCTTGATCTTGCCCAAAAATACGGAGCGGATGATACAACCACCTCTCCACATCAGGGCAATACCGCCATTGTTAAGGTTCCAATTGAAATCCTTTGCAGCCTGGCCCATCAGGTCGTATCCCTGTGCATAGGAAATGATCTTGGAAGCAAAGATTGCATCTTTCAGATCGCTGAGGAATTGCTTCTTATCACCTTTGTACAATTTTTCAGGACCGCTAAGACGTTTTGAAGCCTTAACCCTTAAATCTTTCTGAGCAGAAAGACAACGGGCAAACACTGATTCTCCGATCAGCGTCAACGGTATGCCAAGGTCAAGGGCTGCTACGCCAGTCCATTTACCGGTACCTTTTTGTCCGGCTGTGTCAAGAATTTTTTCAACCAGAGGTTGACCGTCAGTATCTTTAAAGGCAAGGATGTCGCGGGTAATTTCGATCAGGTAGCTGTCGAGGTCGCCCTTATTCCACTCAGCAAATACTTCATGCATTTCATCGTCGCTAATGCCAAGAAGATCTTTCATCAGTTGGTAAGCTTCGCAGATGATTTGCATATCACCATACTCAATGCCGTTGTGCACCATCTTGACAAAATGACCGGCGCCATTTTCTCCTACCCAGTCGCAACAAGGTTCACCATCAACCTTTGCGGCAACAGCCTGGAAAATATTCTTTACTGCAGGCCATGCTGCCGGGGATCCACCGGGCATCATGGAAGGTCCTTTCAATGCGCCTTCTTCACCGCCGGAAACACCGGTGCCAATGTAAAGCAATCCCTTGCTTTCTACATATTTGCAACGGCGAATGGTATCGGGGAAATGGGAATTTCCGCCGTCGATGATAATATCCCCTGGTTCAAGATGAGGAATGATTTGTTCGATAAAATCATCCACAGGAGAACCTGCTTTTACCAGCATCATAACTTTACGGGGACGCTCAAGATTTGCACAAAGCTCAGCGATTGAATGGCATCCGATAAATTTTTTACCGGCACCGCGACCGTTGACAAACTTGTCGACTTTTTCGACAGTACGGTTGAAAACAGCCACAGTGAATCCTTTGCTTTCCATGTTTAAAACAAGATTTTCACCCATTACTGCAAGGCCGATAAGGCCGATGTCTGCTTTTTTCATTTGATTTTTTATTTTATAAATTACACGAATTTGTTACGAATTATCACGAACCATGAAACCCAATTTACTGAGTTTTGTTATTGTCTGATCGTTAATATTTTTAGTATTCACGGTATAAGAAGGGAATTCCCTCCTGACCGGGTAATCTCCACGCTGTTTTTCAAATGTCTCAACTGAATTTCTCAGCCGCTGGTCGTCTTCCCGGATGTCGTATGTCGACAAAACAGCTTCTCTCAGAATCTGCTCATCGCTTTTGCCGGTACCATCGATTGTGATCTCTGTCTTCGGGGGAAGCTCGACATCTTTACACATCCAGTTGTCGATCCCCAATCCGAAGAAACGGCTTAAAGCCTGGATGCTCATGCTTGTTCCATTGGCTTTCCCGTCCTTGGAATACCCGGCGATATGAGGGGTGGCCAGATCCAGCCTGCCAAGCAATTCTGTGTCGATGTTGGGCTCGTTTTCCCAGCAATCAATCACAGCCCCGGACACTTTCCCGGTTTTAATGGCGTCCTTGAATGCCTTGGTTTCTGTGACTTCTCCACGGCAGGAATTAATCACGATTGGTTTTTTCTTTAGCCTGGCAAAAAAGGCTTCATCAGCAAGATGGTATGTTTTATCGGAACCTTCCAGGTTAAGGGGAACATGCAAAGTAATGATATCTGCCTTTTCAAGCACTTCTTCCAGTTCCGTAAAGGCCTCTGAACCTTCCTTCCTTTCGCGCGGGGGGTCATTCAGCAAAACCTTCATGCCGAATATTTCAGCGATCCTTGCAACTTTGGAGCCTACATTGCCTACACCAATGATTCCAATGATTTTTTCGGAAAGGTTAAATCTCTTTTTCTCTGACAAAACCATAAGCGCAGAAGCAATGTATTGTTCCACTGATGAAGAATTGCAGCCTGGAGCATTGGTCCAGTAAATTCCTGCTTTTTCGCAATACCCGGTGTCGATATGGTCAAACCCTATCGTGGCAGTGGCAATAAAGCGGACAGAAGATCCTGCGAGTAAACTCTCGTTACATTTTGTACGTGTCCTTGTGATAATGGCGTCTGCATTATGGACTACCTCGGAAGTCGTTTTGCTTCCCGGCAGATAAACCACTTCGGCAAACGGCTCCAATGCGCCTTTTATATAGGGTATTTTATCGTCAATAACTACCTTCATTTGATTTCGATGTGCTGATGTGTTGATTATTTGTTATAGTATTCTCTGACCATTTCGTCCAGTACCCGGCTGGTTCTTGCAGCTGTTTCGCCCGTTGAGGGGGATTCACCTTCGCCCCTGAGAGCGGCAACGATTTTCTCCATCAGATAAAGCTGTACATGAGGGGGTTTCTCAAAAGGAAAAACCTGTTTGCCTTTTTCGTTTTCCAGAATTACCGGTACAAATTCAAAGGTCGAGAACAGGATTCTTCCCTTGTTTCCGATGATTTCTATTTCATCAAGATTATTTTTTGAAGAGGTAGTAAAACACCACGAACCTGTACCCGCAACTCCTGATTCATGCTGCCAGTTTGCCAAAACGATATCTTCTGCAGAATAACGTCTGGCCTGATTCATGGCATTTGCCTTCACTTTATGAATCGGCCCGAAAACAAAATCCAGGTAATCAAGCGTATGTGCCGCAAGGTCGAAAACCAAGCCTCCTCCGGAGATCTCAGGCTGAAGACGCCAGGGTATTGAAATACCCTCCAGATCGCCGTTTATGGGCCTGTAGAATCTGACATTGACCATCCTGACTTCACCGACGGCACCTGAATCAACCAGCTCCCTGACTTTTCTGAATCCGGGAAGTGCCCTGCGATAATAGGCCACAAAGACCGGCATTCCTGTTTTTTTGGACACCCTGAGCATTTCAAGACATTCGGTGTAATTCCGGGCCATTGGTTTTTCAACATAGACCGGTTTACCCGCCTGCATTGCTTTTACAGCGTATTGAAGATGTGATCCCGGAGGAGTTGCCACATAAACAGCATTGACCTCCTGATCATTGATCAGATCATCTGCATCTTCATACCATTTGGGAATATTGTGACGAATGGCGTAATCCCTGGCAAGACCCGGGGTGCGGCGCATTACAGCGACAAGGCTGGAATGCCTCACAAGTTGCAAAGGTGGTCCGCTCTTCACTTCGGTAACCGCCCCGCAGCCAATAATTCCCCATCTTACCTGAGATAACTTCATACTGTTATTGTTTGAATTTCTCTTTGTAAGCCCACAATCCAAGAGCAGGATTTGAAATATAGTAAATTTCTTCTCCGTCCGGAAGAGTATTGTAACCGTCTTTCAGCCTGGCCGGATCGTATTTCTTCATTACTTCATCCAACCGGGCATATTTGAACCCGACACTTTCGATTTCCTTCTGAGTCAGATTTTCTTTTCCGGTACCGGGGCAGTAGGTAATACTAAATCTGCCTTCTGACGAACCATGAATCAAATGGGCAGCGGCGCTCAGATTGTTGCGCAGTTCCTCATTTTCTTTGCATGCTTTCAAAGTGGCCGGAGTTCCAAAATAACCATACTTGCGGATCAGTCTGTCAATTTCTTTATCCTCGCCGAATTCCTTCAGTGCCGGAGCTAAGATGATCAACTCGCCGTTATCTTCGATGGCCATCCGGGTCCTGTAAACAGATTTATTTCCAAGCCATGTGCTCTTGAATTCCGAAGGATCAAGATATACAACCACTTTCTTCAGCGGCTTGTCAAGCATGTCAAAATTTGTCTGGAGAGCCAGCTTTGCGGCTTTGTCGAATACTTCGAAATCATCGCCGATGAACAAACCTCTTGTTTTGACTTTCCCGTCCGACTTATCAAGTCCTACGACCGTCTGTACATAAACGATAGGAAGATTTTTGATGAAGTTTTCAGAAGCATAGTTAAAGACTCTTCTTACCGGGGTATCTGCATGACCCATCATGCGCTCCATGCCATAGCTTGCACCGATAAAATGGCTCTTGTTGATTCCTTCGACACCTCCTGTTCCAACAAAGATATTTTTGTTGTAATTAGCCATCCCTACCACTTCGTGGGGAACAACCTGTCCGATGGAAAGAATCAGATCAAAATTGCCATTAACCAGCAATTTATTGACCTGGGCTGGCCAGGCGAAATCAACTGCCCCTTCGGATACTTCCCTAACGTACTCGGCAGGCACTGTGCCTACTGTGACTACGTCATGCCGCCAGTCATGTTCCCTGATCAAAGAGGATGGCAAAGAACCAAACATATGTGCTATCTGATCCGGAGTCATAGGAGAATGAGTTCCCAAAGCGGGGAGAACATCCGTAAGTCTTTCGCCGTAATACTGCCATGCAAATTCAGTCAGTTCACCTGCCCGGCTCGGCAGACGAGTGAAATCAGGAGGAATAGCCAGAACTTTCTTCCGTTGCCCCAGTTTCTTTAAAGCTTCATATAATCCGGCTTTAAGGTCTTCTGCGGTCAAATCATTACTGACGGAACCATTTTCGTAGAATAGCATTGTATTGTTTTTTAAGAGTTGTTTGAATAGATACAGTTATACGCCAAATCTCAAAAATATGGAATTTTGCAATTATAACTGTATCTCCCTTTGATAATATTATCTCTTTACCCTGGCATTCCCACTCCAGATGCTCCAAACCATATCCTCATCGGCAGGTTGTGCATAATCGGTAAGGAATGTGGTTGCCAAAGCACCGGTAGCCCATCCGAACTGTGCCCACTTTTCAGGTTCCCATCCTTTCAGAATACCATAAAGCAGACCGCCAACAAATCCGTCACCGCCGCCGATACGGTCAAGAACGTTGATTTTCTTGGGTTCGATCACATGCCATTGATTGCCTTCCAGCATGATAGCACCCCAAAGATGTTCATTGGCGCTGACAACCTGACGTAGCGTCGTGGCAAATACGGAAGCATTCGGGAAAGCTTTTTTAACACGGGCAATCATCCCCTTGAAACCTTCGATCTTGTTTTCAATGCTTTTTCCTCCGGCTTCAGGACCTTCAATTCCAAGGCAGAGTTGGAAATCTTCTTCGTTGCCTATCAGAATGTCTGAAACAGATGCTATTTCAGTGAATATTTCCCTCAATTCTTTTTCACGGCCTTTCCAGAAAGAAGCTCTGTAGTTTAAATCAAAGGAGATTCTTGTGCCATATTTCTTGGCATAGCGGGCCAATTCGAGGCAAAAATTGCTGGTTTCGGGTGACAATGCACCGATCAAACCGGAAAGATGGATGATCTGAACACCTTCTTTGGCAAAGATTCTATCAAGATCGAAATCCTTTACATTCAAAGTTCTCCCTACTTCTCCGGCGCGGTCATTCTGAACGCGGGGACCTCTTGATCCAAAACCACTGTCCGCAATATTGAACTGGTGACGGTAACCCCATGGATTTCCCTGTTCTACTTCCGGACCTTCATAAGTCATATGACGGCTGAGAAGATTGTTTTTGATAAACTGGGCAATCGGGCTGCCCTTCACAAAGGTGGTCAGAACTTTAACCGGTAAACCTAAATAGGAAGGAATGCTTGCTACGTTGGTTTCGGCACTGGTAGCCTGCATTTTAAAAGTATCGCTGCTATGTACGGGCTGACCGTTTACCGGGGTGATTCTTACCCCCATACTTGAAGGAACGATCAGCGAATATTTGAAATCTTTTTTTAATTCTATCATGTCTTTAGACTTTAGCTTGTTATTTTTCAATTCGTAATTTTCAATTCGTAATTCGTAATTAAACTATACTCCGCTATAAGCATTGAAGCCACCGTCTATCGGGATCACTATTCCGGTAACAAATGAAGAAAGGTTGGAGAGCAGATATAACATTGCACCCTGGAGATCATCAGGTTCTCCGAATTTACCCATGGGGGTATTGGTGACAATTTTATTTCCACGTGCTGAATAACCACCGGTCTTTTCATCCAATACAAGGAAACGGTTCTGTGTGGTAATGAAAAACCCTGGAGCAATAGCATTTACCCTGATACCTACCTTGGCAAGATGCACTGCCAGCCATTCGGTAAAATTGTTTACAGAAGCTTTTGCTGCAGAGTAAGCAGGTATTCTTGTTAACGGGTGATAAGAATTCATGGATGAAATATTCAGTACAGACCCTGATTTCTTTTCAAGCATATCGCGGGTGAAAACCATTGTTGGCAGAACGGTACCTTTGAAATTAAGAGCAAATACTTTATCGAATCCTTCAACCTGAAGACCATAGAAGGTAGAATCAAGGTTGTTCTCAAGATCGGTTTCTTCAATCTGATCCACTTTAGCGGTAGCCATCGGAGAGTTTCCGCCTGCTCCGTTGATCAGTAATTCGATAGGACCGAGCTTACTGTTGATAACGCTTTTAGCTTCTTCCAAAGAGGCTTTATCCAGGACGTTGGCTTTTACACCAATAACATCGGCCTTGAATTCAGCAGCGATTTCTCCTGCTACTTTTTTTGCCAGCTCTTCGTTAATATCTACAATTGCGACTCTTACGCCTACGGAAGCAAGAGCTTTAACAAGTGAAATGCCGATTACTCCGGCACCTCCGGTAATCACGCAAACCTTACCTTTAAGATCATCAAAAGACATTTTTGTCATGACATTAGTTTTTATATGAACGACTTTAAGTTAATTATTAGAAATATGAATAATAATCGAGATTCTCCCGTGTAATAATATCGATGGATGTATAATTTTCTTTCTGAACCTTTTCTTTTCTGACCAGATAATCAAAAAGCAGGCTGGTAGCTACGTATCCCTGCGACTCCGGTTTTTGGCAAAGCAGAAAATCTATTTTGCCTTGTTTCAGCAGTTCAATATTCCTTTTAATGAGATCATAGCCCACTATCTTAGGACATTTTTTAAGATGCTCAAAAGATTCAACCGCAAGGTGAACTTTGGAGCTTGTAACAAAAACTGCATCCACCTCATTCCCCTTCAGGTTCAATTCTCGCAGCTTTTCAGGTATTTCATTCCCTATTCCGGTAACTTCTATCCTGAATATCCTGTGCCCCCTTGATTCATAGGATTTGAAATATTCATTAAATCCTTTTTCTCTCTGAAGCAAATGGTGGGCATTTTCTAACTCTTTGGCCACATGAATCAGGAGAATATTGCTCCCGGCATTAATTCCGTAATCAAGGAGCCTGGCTGCCACGAATCCGCTCTGATAAGAATTCTGAATGATGAAGCCGATGGGAGAAGCCTCTTCAAGATTGGAATCAATAAATACATAGGGAATGCCTTTTTGATCCAGTTCCTGTGTAAATTGAAGGGCTTCCCGGTTTGCCCAGGGAGCCACCAGGACTCCGTCGGGGGAAAGCTTCAATATTTTTTCAGCCTCGGCGGTGAAGGTCTCCGAATCCTCCATTTTAAAAAAGAACTGATTCATGGTTACCCCAAATTGCCGGAGTTGGCTGATCGCCTTCTTTATCCCTTCCTGTGGTTTTGACCAGTAAGCTTCCTTATTTGGAGCATACGGACTAAGCGATGCAAATTGAATAGTCCTTTTTGAAGCAAGTGAGCTGGCCAGAATATTCGGACGGTAATTAAATTCTTCAATGATTTTCAAAATTTTCTTCCTTGTTTTCTCCGACACTTCACCACGTTCATGAATAACCCTGTCCACGGTTCCGATTGAAACCCCGGCCTTTTGAGCTATATCTGATATCCTGATGTTTTTATTCAACGCTCACTTTTATTATTATCCTGCGAACAAAAATACAAAAATATAATTCATCGTGTGCGAACACGGAAATATGTTTTTAAATATTTATGAACATTTTTTGCTGAAAAAATCTTATTTAACGAAAAAGAAAATTAAATTCGTAGACTGTTGCTCTCCGGAATACATTTTGAGTAAAATATTATAATACAGCAGTTCTTTTATTGTTTAAGAAACAAAAAAATCTCCGGACCTTGCTGGTTTTCTCAATTTCGAAACAAGAATATTGAGTTTTGTGAGCAACGCTTCCTTTCGGCTTTTGTGTGATTCGTCAATAATTCGTGAAATTATATTATATCTGAATATAAACTTATAACAGAGACTAAAAATGAAAACATTCATGGACGAAGATTTCCTTTTACAGACTGAGACTGCACGGGTTTTGTATCATGAACATGCATCTGCCATGCCTATATTTGATTACCATTGCCATATTCCTCCAAAGGATATTGCAGAAGACAGAAAATTTGAAAATATTGCTCAAATCTGGCTGAATGAAGATCATTATAAATGGCGCGCATTACGTGCCAACGGAGTGGATGAACGATATCTGACAGGTGATGCCACCGACTGGGAGAAATTTGAAAAATGGGCCTACACAGTGCCTTTTACAATACGCAATCCTTTATATCACTGGACGCACCTTGAGCTCCGCAATGTTTTTGGCATAAAGAAATTGCTTAGTCCATCCACTGCCCGTGAAATCTGGGATACCTGCAACTCGAAGCTGAATTCAAAAGGTTATACCGCCCGCGGATTGATGAAAAAAGCCAACGTACACACTGTTTGTACCACGGATGATCCCGTTGATTCCCTGGAATACCATCGTCAGATCAAAGCCAGTGGTTTTAATGTCAGGGTTTATCCGGCCTGGAGACCTGATAAGGCGATGACCATTGAAAAAACGGAGGCATTTAATAAATACGTGGATAAACTGGAAAGTGTATCAGAAATCAACATCGTTAATTTCAATGACTTCATGGAGGCCCTCGAAAAAAGGCATCTCTTCTTCCACGAAAATGGCTGTCGCCTTTCAGATCATGGCCCTGCCACGATGTATTCCGAACCTTATACCCTGGATGAAATCAAATCCATTTTTAATAAGGCAAGATCCGGAAAGTCTCTTACGCCAGAGGAGGTGATCAAATTCAAATCTGCCATGCTTTACGAATTTGCTGTACAGGATCACAAACGGGGATGGACCCAGCAATATCACATTGGCCCCATGCGGAATAACAGTACCCGTATGTTCGAACTCATTGGTCCCGATACCGGTTTTGACTCCATGGGGGATGAGCAGGTCGCTTATCCGATGGCAAGGTTTTTCAATCGCCTTGACTACGAGGAAAAATTAACGCGCACCATTATTTACAACCTGAATCCAAAGGATAATTACGTGATGGCAACCATGGCCGGTAATTTCCAGGATAATTCTGAACCCGGTAAAATGCAGTGGGGATCGGCATGGTGGTTTGCTGATCAGAAAGAGGGGATGATCCGGCATTTGAATGCCTTGTCCAGTTTGGGCCTATTAAGCCGCTTTGTGGGAATGCTGACTGATTCAAGAAGTTTTCTCTCTTATTCACGTCATGAATATTTCCGGAGGATCCTTTGCAATCTCATTGGCAATGATGTTGAAAACGGAGAAATACCGAATGATATGGAACTCCTGGGTCAAACGGTGGAGGATATCTGTTTCTACAATGCCGAGAGGTATTTCAAATTCGGGGAATAAGCTTTTGATGAAATGACCGTCTGAATTCAGTTACTGCAATTTTTGATTAATAACCTGGATTCGAAATAAATTACCAAAGAGGTACCTTCTTCGGTATTTTTGTGCAGTTGTTGTGCACTTGCTGTGCATTATCTGTGCTAAAATAGCACAGCAAGTGCACAGTAACTGCACAGTAACTGCACAGCAAGTGCACAGCAAGTACGAGCCAGTCCCGGTTAAGGTCCGGCTGAAAAAATAAGACGAAATCATGTCGGCATTGACCTGAATAATCAGTGTTAGACAGATTAAATATTCTGATCTGGAACTTTTTCTTAAAATGGCAATAATCTCACTTCAGGCCAACCTGCTCTTTTTTAGTTGGTTTTATTTCGAATCCAGGTTACTTGCACGGGAATTGAACAATCCGGCCGAATCATCCGGGAGTGGGGGATAGCTCCTTTCAATAACTTTCTGAGTCATTAAGAATATATACCAAAATCCGGTTGTTTAAGAATGGCTTAGTCCCAGAAGTACGACCCTTTCCAAAATACCTCTTCTCCTTTATTAAGAATAAGATCCTGACCGTTGACCAGGTTGAAATAGGATTTGCGGTAGTTTGAAGAAAAAGCCTTGGGAATTCCGGCTCCCAATTTATTAGCGGCCCCCAGCCCTTCTGTAATGTTTAGAACCAGTTTCAGCTGGTGTATTTTTTGGTTATCGGTCAACAGAATGGTGTTTAACTGCTCGTTTGATTTGCAGTTGCTGTTTATGTTAATGGGTACCGAATTGATTACATTTTGACCGGCCATGTATTTTACCGAATCAAAGATGGCGAAGTTTTGGCTTTGTAATCCGTAATAGCGCTGGATAATCAAATCTTCCAATGCTTCGATTTTAACCTCTACATCGATTTGCCGGTTGCTTTTTATACTGTAATGTACGTTTTCTTTGATCAGGTTTTTGTTAACCAATGAATAATCGTATCCTTGAATAAGGTTGCTGACATAGAGGTCAACCTGTTCGCAATCACGTTCGAAATTGCCGGTGGAAGTTACCCCGTCAACAGCCAGGCTCACACTGGTTGTTTGTGCCGTGGGTGCTCCGGTTCCATCTCCATTGGAACCATGCCAGCCTCCTGTGAATTTCTTGATCAGTCCGGACTGTGCCGATGACGCACTGCATACATAATAGGGGCCGACCCAATCGGTGCAGGAGGTAAATTCATCGGAGGCGTGTTTCTGATAGTGATTGGCAAGGGTCGCATAATAACTCACTTTGGCAATCGCGAACAACTGGTTCACACCGCAGCCGTATAAACTGATTTGCATGTTTTTGTCTTTGCCGAAATAATCAATGTGAGTGTGTCCTTCATAATTTGTGACTGTCATCGGAGCCACAGCTTTGTTTTCTTCTTCTTTTTGACAACGTGCAAAGACAACGATAATGAGCAGGACAAATGTTGTTAAAATATGTTTCATTAAAACTTATTAAATTTTAGAGATTTCTCAAATTATACAATGGGCCACTGTGTTCTGATTCCCTGCGTCCGGATAAGATTGGTGAATTCTTCCAGCAATGCTTCCTTTTCCCGGACTTCACGAGGCAGAACTTTCCTGTTTAAGGCAAATGCGACAAGCATTCCGGCAGATTCACCGATGTTCCATTCCACAGGATGTAACCGGTAACAACCATTGGTAATATGCGTTGTGCCGATATTTTTATTGGCCGGGAGCAAATTCTGCATCCGTACAGGCAGGAGAGCTCCCAATGGAATCTGGAATGGCAGTGATGGAATGTCGATATAGTTGCACCCTTTATTACTGGGGTGCAAATCGATGTTGTAACTTCCAATGCCTACGCTGTCATAAAAATCAAAGGCTTTATTGCCGTCGTGTTTCCCGGTTATCAAAGCCCTGTTTTCTTTCCCCACGTGTTCTTCAAGAATGGTGAACAGTGCCTTGATGCGCCTTGATTCACGGATATAAGGATATTTAGCCAGCCCGTCGTCTGTTCCCATGATGTCCTTGCGCAGGCGTAATCCGGACCACCCTTTTCCGCCGTCAGGCCGGGGAGCTTCCGTTTGCAGCCAGTATAAAAGAGAGAGGCTAAGCTGTTTGGCATGATTTACCTGCTTTTTGAACTCTTTTTCGCCGACCCCGATCAGGTTGCCCGCCATGTAGTCATTTTGTGGCCAATTCACGATTGTGATGTCACTGGTATAAAAATCTTTACTGAAATTATTTTTGTTGATAATACGACGGTAATTCCACAGGTTTAACAGAGGAGCCGTACTGATTCCTCCTGGATGAAAACCTAATGTTTCCGGCTTCAGTGTTGAAGGTTCGGGGTAGGTGAAATCCAGTAAACTGCCTGGCCATGCAGGCTTCAGTTCAGGTTTGAAGTTGCGCCAGAAATCGTATTCGGCAGGCTTTTCAATGACATGATTCTTATCAGGATCATAATCGATGGCAAAACACACAGTAAATGCCTGGTTATTTTCCGGATCAGCGTTCTCCGGTGCATGAAGCTCTTTCGTATCTTTTTGAGATTCGGTACCTGTTATGAATTCTGTTCCGGTAAGGGGGAGCAAATCACCGAGTTCTGTGGCATCAATAAAATAGGGGGCTTCGAGTACGATACGATCGCCCGTGCGCAGGTTGGTGGCCTGTAAGGCTTTAACACGATCCCCCGAGATTTCAGCATCAGTGACTTTATGCTCTGTCAGCAGGGTTAATTTTCCCGAACCAATATAAGGAGCAAACATCTCATGAAGCACCGCAAGTGCTACCCTGGGTTCATGACATAATCTTGAAACCGATCCATCACCGGGATTGAGAAGTTTATTTGCTTTGGCGGTTTCCGTCAGAGGATAATTACGGACATAATAATTGCGGATAGCCTGTCGGAATTCACGGTAAAGTTCAGTGCCCCCGTAAGTTTCAATCCAGGGGTTCTCGTCCGGGGGAACACCCTGTTGGGTAAGTTGACCACCAATCCAGTCGGTCTCTTCAGTCAGAATCACTTTCAGGTTGTTACGCAGAGCTGCCAAAGCAGCTGCACATCCGCCCAAACCCCCGCCTGCAATTATTAAATCTGTACCAAATGCCTCATTGCCATTCAATTCTTTACTGCTGTCTGTTGCAGGTTGATTAAAAATTGGAAGGCATTGGCCTGGTACTGATGAAATGACTCCGCCTCCTGCAATGATTAATGAAATAAAGTTTTTTCGATTCATAGGTTGCTACTTTATGTTTTCAATTGTTTTTTCAATCGGGTAGACCCCTTTATTGTGATTACCTTTATCTATTAATCTTTCATCTGGTTCGCCTCAGCAAATATGCCACTGTCCGGCACCGGATTTCAGATATTTCTAATCCAAAGCTTTGCAAAAAAAATCAACCTATTCTTTATCACTATGACCTGAATTCGGTTAATCCCTGTCCGCTTATTTTCTGAATGCAGGAGATTTCCCTAGCAATTCTTATCTTCAATTCAGACAGGGTTAACACCGAACCTCATAGACCTTTAGAAAACTGATCAGATAAAATGGTATCATCTTTGTTCCTTTTCTCTTCTCTGATTCTCGTGGTTAATTTAAGTATATTCTTTGAAGATTGATTCCTTCAACAGAACATTAAACTGATGATTTGATCAGCCTTCGGATATTTACTGGAAAAATGGGTTTATACGCCCGGATAATGCATTTTGAAGGGTGCCATCCCAATAAAATATGATAGGGTAGGTTCCCTTGTACCCGGCAAATGACGAAACATATTCATTATAGCGACCCAAATTCGCCGAATAATTGTTTGGCGGAACAACATGCCAGTCCAACTCCATCTCAGGGCCGATAACTGTTTTAGAGGACTTGGATGTTACTACTGTTCCATCACGATAGCAAACAGCTTGTTTGGAAACGCAATAATTAACTCCGGTCAGATTGATGCCGACAGCGCCGTCAAAATAATAGTGTGGCTGGATAACCACGTAATCAAATATCGTACTCTTATGAGCTACATAGCCTATCCGTTTGATAATTTCATCCGGAGTAGAACCATAACCATAATAAGGAATCCAAAGAAATTTTGTTTTAAGATTATTATGAACCATTGTTGAAAGATCGCTCATTAATTTTATGCAGGAATTACCGGTTATATTGCTGTAATCCACAGTGCCATAGATGGATTCCATGTTCATGTACACACCGCCGACATTATTATCCCAACTTGTTCCAAGAAGCGTCCGCACATTATCCAGGTAATTATAAACAGGCTGGAGATTGGAAGCTGCGAGGTTATAGTTGAGAGAGGATAATCCGGGAGTGCCGATCCATATTTTAGCGGTGCTTTTACGTGAAATTATTTGATTAGCTACATTAACCATAAATGGGGCTAATTGCGATTTATAACCCGATTCAGTGGCTCCGTAAGAAGACGCGTCTTTCGGGATAATAATAAAATCTGTCAGAGGCGAGTTCGCCAGGGCTTGCCAGTCTTCGTTGGTAAATGTTTCTGCCTGGCCGGCGGAAATGCAAATGCCTTTTATCGGAGAAACATGAGTGGGATTTCCAGTCGGAGGTACGACTATATTCTCAGGATCATTTTCAAATGCTTTGCTTTGACAACTGGCCGAAAACAAAATACTGATCAGAAAAATCCAAAAATAATTCTTCATATAGGTGTGAAATTGTAGTTAAATTTATTATTACTTTATTTAATATTTTTATTTTTCAGGAAGATTCATCTTTTTCCTTTTAACGATGATATTTGCAAGACTATTCAATAATTGTTTGTCAAGAGGATTCTTTGAACGTGAGAGATAATAAATCGCGGCCCCTCCCTGGTAATAGGCAACAGAGGCATCTCTGAATACATCGTGATCTTCGAAGGCCTTGATGTAGCTGATTAATCTTTCACGTTTGCTATCCTTTGCATCGGTCAGGGCGCTTTCATCAAATTCCATTTCAAGTCCCATATTGGTTCCTTTAGCGTAGGCGCAGGCCGCATCCAGACGCTCGTAACTAATACTTTTGTTAAAAAAGTAGTTAGGCTGGATGTACGCAAAATCGAATTTGTCAGTTTTCCAATTATCAAAACCAACGGCCCTCCAATAAGGAATCCAGAATAATCTCAGGTTCTTTGACCGAATGTAATTGCCTACCTGGACCAGAATATCCGAATAGGGGCCATCACTTTCAGGAACCCAATAAAATCCTTCCAGATCAAGATGTTTATAAGCCTCTTTTTGGTAACGGTCCAGAAAACGGTCGATGTACCATTTGCAGGCTTGAATGCAATCTTCGGGTTTTGAAAAATCCATCGGATGGTCTAAGCTGCCCCAATCCTTTTGACCTTTTATTGGGGCAGGGATTCCAACAATCAACTTGTGACGGAACGACGGACGTCCCATCTCATTTATTTGCTGATCAATACACTGGTCTAATGCTGAAAAAGCTTTGTCTTTTTCAAATTGACGCTCCATCAGCCATTCCCATTCCAATTTGTGGGCTGACTCTTTTTCGTATCCAGGAGCATAGCAGTGGCCTTTACCATCCTTAAATTCCAAAAATAGAAAACCATCGAACAGCCAATTCTTTTTGTTTTGCTGGTTCTGATGTACAACATATGGCAAAAACTGGTCTTTGTCCCATTCCATACTTCGATGCAAGCCGCCCTGATAAATTAGCACAAGATCGGCAATGTTGGTTTTTGCATATTTTGGAGAATTGTATTTATCGGAAGCCTTACAACATAAAGCCCCGACAGAAAAGAGCAATAGGGAAAAAATATATAGATTGAACTGTTTCATTTATTATGGTTTGATTACGCAAAGCCTCCGCTCTTATTTCAGATGAATGGTCTTTTGACTAAGTTTATTTCCACTTTTGAGTTCAAAAGAGAATTCTTTTTTAATCCCATTGGCAGAAACTTCTATTGCATAAGTTCCATGGAAACCACGAAACTGAATATTTCCATTGTCATCGGTATTTGCCGTTTCGTTTGTTTTCCATTCGTGATTGATTAATCTGTCCAAAGCCTGATAGGCAGGTTTAGGATTCATATCTTCATCCAGCAGGCCCCCCATCATTTTATTCTCTTCTTCAAAAGCAGTACCATCACCCAGGTTCCACCAGGTAATACCCGCCATTTTAGGGGTACTGAACCATAAACGATATAAATTCTCTACAATTTCTTCCTGATAAACCGATCCCTTTTCTCCGTTCCCGGGGATTGTTATTTCGGTAATGTAAAGAGGCAAATCTGATTGATTGAGCCGATCATAAACATTGAACAGGACCTCTGGAGTATACAACTTTCCTTCCAGCATGGCATTACGGCCGTATAAATGAAACTGAATCCCCATGCCATCCACCCGGACTCCTTCTTCCTTAAGTCTTGAGAATAAGGAGATGTATTGATCAGTTTTTTTGTGGACCTCTTCAGTCCCGTCATTATAAAGCAATTTTACATTTTTGGGAAACAGATTATCGGCTTCATTAAAACACCATGCAAGGTAATTATCCGGAACCTTGTGCCATTCGTTCAGGTGAAGGCTTCTTGGAATCTCTTCATTTGCAACATCCCAAATTGGAAAAGTTCCTCCATAGCGTTTGGCAATGTCAGCCATGTGTTTATGTCCTTGTTTGAGAAAAATTTCTGGGTTATTACGATCCGTCCAGGAGGGCATAAACATATTTTTGGAATACATTAATGCATGTCCCTTTGGCATAATTTGATGTTTTTTACACCAATTTACCAATTGGTCTGGTGGTGGACGCCTCCAGACACGCGGCGAATTAGTGCCGAAACGTAATTGCCCCGGCTGCGGTTCGAGATCTCCCCAGTAAAAAGGTACTGTGGCAAAATTGAATAAATGCGCGAATGCATCTTCATACCTGGAGTTTAATTCGGGTGTTTTGAGTTGACCAAGCACGAATAGGTTGCAGCCGAAAAGAAATTCATGTGTTTGCTGCCTGACTACAACTTTAGCGTTTGAAACAGGCTTTCCGTGTATATCGACAACTTTAATAACTGCATCCCCTTTACGATACTTTTCTATGTCGCGTTCAATACGCCTGGTTACCGCTGTATCACTCCATAATTTGTTATAAATTGAATCCTGCGCTACAGTTTCTCCGGCGAGAATAAGAAAAAGACAAATTAAGGAAGGTGTCTTCATTTAGATCAAACTTAAGTTCTTATTTATAAATACCCGGCAAAAAGAGTAGAGAACCACAATTTGCCGGGTATATGAAATTAAATCAACATAAAAGTATTACAGCCAGAATTTCAATTCCTCTGTAACCTCCATTGTATTTCCAGAAGTAGTATAGGTGTAATAAAGTGTATAGGTACCCTTATTACTCTGGTATGTTTCATTAAAACTTCCGGTATAACTGCTGGTCTTCCCCGGTGTGTTCTGTACATTAAATGCTTCTGACCCGGGAGCCCCTTTGATAATGACCTGTCCATTCTGAATGGTCAGCAAGAGATTGAGTTTTGAAACCGGTCCTTTTACCTGGATGGTATTAGCATCAATGGAAGTAGTATTGGTGATTACTTCATCAATTTTCAGCAGATTGCCATCTGTTGTTCCGGAAAGCACAGCTTGTCCATAGGACTTGTAATCTGCTTCATACACATTCCTGAATCGACTGAACTGAAGTATGGCAATGTCCCTTGTGGTATCCAGTTTGGCATTATTGTCAACTCCTGTTATGCTTATGGGAAGGATATATTTTTTGTTCGTGAATGTTTCATCGATCCCCTTAAGGTTTATGTGGTAAAACTCGCGATCGGACCCTTTCCCGATAGAAACATGGTCATCGGGTAAAGTATAATAATCAGAGGGTAGAATTTCATAACCGGGATTGCTGGCAATAAAGTCATTGCCTGCGTTCTGATCAATTCCGAGTGTAACCGTTACAGAAGGATTCTGTTGATTGATACCTGCCTTATAGACTCCGAGTGAAAATTGCGATGTACCGAGCAGTGCTGTCTGTGTGGTCAGTCCTGACTGTACCAGATAAACTGTGCTGTCAACCTTAGCGGTATCAATACCTTTTTCGCAGGATGCAAACAGTAGCAATAACAGCAATATCAAATTTGTAAAATGAATATTTTTCATCGTTGTTTTGTTTAAATTCATCATTTAATTATTGACTACCACCAAGGGTTCTGAACCAGTGATTTATCCTTATCAATTTCTGTTTGAGGAATTGGGAAAAGATACATTTTCTTGTCAAAAACTCTTGTTTCAAAAGCAGCGCGTGTGTAGAATCCCGTATAATTAAAGTTATTGGTTGTGGTTGATCCGGCATAGACATCCATTCCCCACATGCGTCCGCCATCGCCGTATTTACGATTGTCGGTGCTGCCACCCAGGTCCGGGGTGTCAGACAGCCACCTTCTCCGGGTTGTAAAGTAACGGTCAGTTTCAAAACAAAGCTCTATTTGGCGTTCTCTTAAAATAAACTCACGTTGTTTGTCTTTATCTCCCTTGATTCCCGGATATGTGGTAAAGATTCCCGGAATACCTGCACGATCATGTATCATGTTCCAATACTTTTCAATATCCGGATTGGCAGGATCGTATTCGTTCAGACATTCAATATAATTCAACAGAATTTTGGCATAACGAATGAATATCTCGCAGTGGGGATTTGCATAAACACGGTCTCTCATGTTAGCTTGCGGATCCACATTTTTTAATGCAAGATAACCAGTACGCGGGAAGAATGTGTAAGATCCTGAAGAACGCGACGTTCCACCATAATACAATTCAACACGTCCATATCCATTTTGCTGGCTGGGTTGAGAATAATAGTTACGCTTAGCAATATCATCAGGCAATTGAGGAATGATTCGTTTGTTATAGAGGATGCTTGCATAAAAGCGTGGTTCGCGGTTTGCATACATGTTCCAATCGCCTGTCCAATGTCCCCAGGCGTCTCCATTACGGATGTCGGCGATCATTTTGACACGGTCAGTTGTTACTGAATAGTTATGAGGATTCCAGAAATCATCAGGTGTCGTGGCAAAACCGGTTTCAACATATCCTGACTGAGGATCATCAATTGTGCGGCCATTTTTCATGAAAAATGCATCAACAACTCTTTGGGTCGGTCCGACACCTCCCAGATTGTTTGGACCTGGAGAGGCATGTACATCCCAGGCGTTCTGAACACTCAGTGCTTCAGACCTTCCAAAAATTATTTCACAGTTCCAGGCTTTAAGAGTGATGTCACGAACTGATTTATAAGGATTGAAGGCGCCATCTCCATTCTCATCATTTCTGTACAATTTAACTCCTGCCGAGGGTGCCATATTAATCACGTCAAGCGAAGCCTGAGCTGCTTTTCTCCATTTATTTTCATCATAAGTGGTGTTGGCTAACGGAGTCCCATCCTGATTCCTGAAGGAATCGTACAGTTTGTTTCCGTTCCATTGTGGACTTGCGGCGGTGGTGAGCACTTCTGATTTAACAGCTTTACAAGTCAGTTTGGTTGGTTTGCCAAGCCAAGTCTTGTCGTTCCAGCTTAAAGGCAAACCCTTTTCTGCCTCGTCCATCATGTCGCAGATGTACTGAACACATTCGTCAAAAGGAGCACGGGCATATGAATTCCAGTCATCACCAACTTGTGTTGCTTCTTTTATCAATATGGCAGGACCGTACTGACGCAGGATCAACCAATAATAGTAGCCGCGCAGAAATTTGACTTCTGCCTTGTATTGATTCTTAAGGTCTTGACTTAAGTCAGGACAACGATCAACATTGCTTTCGAAAATAAAAGATGCGCGGATTGCCTGATAAAAGCTGCCCCACTTGTTATAAAAATTGGTAGAAGGATTCCAGTTCCCAAAGTTGATGTTGTAAGTTGGATAAACATTCCAGGTCAAGTCGATTTCATCGGAGCAACCCAGCCAGGGATCACCCTGATGAAGGTTGGCTGCCGGTATTTGGGAATAGACGTTGTAGAGATATTTTTCTGTTTCGGTGTACGAACCCCAGATCATATCATCAGTTTTCATGTCATCCGGCTGTTTGTCCAGATAATTGCAACCGCAGATTCCTAAAGTCGTTAAGATAAACAGACTTAAATATAGTAGCTTATTTTTCATGTTCAAACAATTTTAAAAGTTAGCCCTGAGACCCATATTCATAATTCTTTGCAAGGGGTATTTCCCTCCGTCATTATCACCTGTTTCGGGATCCCACATTTTCCATTTGGAGAAGACAGCGGCATTATTGACATGAACGTATAACCGCAATCCTTTCAGGTGGACCTTTTCGAGCAGGTCTTTGTTTAGACTTTTTCCGAGTTCAATGTCAGCCAGCCTCAGAAAACTTCCATCGTAGATGGTTTTTGTTGAAGGTTGCCAGTTGTTGGAAGAAGTTCCGTTGTAAAGTCTTGGATATTGTGCATCCTGCCTTGGATTATCCACAGTCCAGCGATCAAGAGCCTCAGCAAATAGGTTGCCTTTACCTACACCTTGTGCAAAAGGAATGTAGGATCCGCCCAGTCGGTAGGTTACATGTTTCTGACCACGCATGAATATTCCAAGATCAAATCCCTTATAATCTACCTGAATTCCGAAACCATAGACAATTTCCGGAATGTTGGAATATCCTATCGGAACCTGATCGTCAACATCTATCTTACCATCCCCATTGACATCCTTAAATTTTATATCACCTGGTCTGACCGGACCAAATGTCTGAACCGGACTATTATTAATGTCATCATCGCTGTTAAAATAACCAAGAGCAATTAATCCGAAGTTCTGGTTGTATTTCTGCCCGGTCTGCATACGATAGCTGTAGCGTTTCTGTGGTTCATCCATTTTGGTGATTTTATCGCGGCAGTAGGTGAAATTACCATAAGCCTTAAATCCCCAATCCTGATAATGTTTTGAAAATTCCAGCGTTCCTTCTAATCCATGGTTCACCATCTCTCCCATATTTGCAAAAGGAGAAGAAGGCATTCCTGCAAAAGCCGGCAAAGATTGACGCTGAACAAGAATATCAGAACGTCTCTCATGAAAATAATCAGCTTCAATTGATACTGCATCATTGAACATTCTCATCTCCAAACCGACATTCTTTTTCAAACCTTTTTCCCAGGTAAGATTCGTAACGCCAATTGTGTTTTCACCTGTTCCTGAATAAGATGATCCGGTCATCCCGAATACATAACCGCCTAAACCGGAGCCATATACTGATAAATAACCATAGCGGCCACCGTTAGGAAGTGCTTCTGCACCGACTAATCCGGCAGATCCTTTGAGTTTTAACATACCGATTGTTTCCTTGATGCCTTTCCAGAATGGTTCATTGGAAATTAACCATCCACCTGCGAATGCGGGAAAGAAACCAAATCTGTTTCCTTTGGGGAAATTTTCTGAACCGTTATAACCAAGGTTAAATTCTCCGAAGTATCTGTCTTTATAACTGTAAGTTGCACGATAGGCCATCCCTTGTTTGCGATAGGGCAATGAAAGAATGGAGGAAGTGGCACTTCCATTGACATAGTCACGTTGATAGTACATAAACATGCTTCCTATACGATGCTTTTCATTGAATAAACGGTCATAGATCAGTTGTGCTTTAAACTCTTTAGCCCTGTTGCTGCCCAACGCACTGCTGAAACCTAAAAAATCCTGACCGACATCAACCGGTTTGAAAAGAAGATCGCCGGTTGTGGCATCCCGTCCCTGAACCCCATACGTAGATGAGAATTTGCGCCTTTGAATTTCAGTGCTGTTATAAGCATCAAACGAGAACGAGGCCTTGAATTTCAGACCTTCAGTTATTTTCCTCAGATCCTGGTTTATTGTGATCTGACTATAGATCTGGTTCCGGTATGACGAGTTATAACCTGATCCGAATAAACGTTCAGCCGGGTTTTTTTCACCTACCTGTGTAGGGGCTCCCCATCCATATTTATTGTTTCCATTTCCATCTTTTCCGATAGGAATCCTAACGGGATCAGAAATAGGGGTTGCAAGATAGGACCAGTAGAATAATTCTTCTGCAGGAGAGTAGTACGTTCCGTTAATTGTATTTCCAAGTCCTGGAGTATGCAGATCTGTAAGGTATCCCGAAACTTCCAGGTCCATCACAAGCGATTTGTTCAGGGTAATGTCCACATTGGATCTGAAGTTGTATCGTTTAAGGTCGATGTTGGAATTGTAACTGTTTAGTGCACTATTCTTCAGGTTTCCTGTCTCGTCGAGGTATCCGAATGAAACAAAATATCTGGCTACTTCACCACCTCCTCTGATATTAAGGGTGGTCTGAGAATTGTTTGAGTATTTATTGAAGGTTTCGTTGAACCAGTTCACATTTGGATAAAGGTATGGATCAGCTCCGGTGCGCAGGTTTTCAATATAAGAAGGCGAATAGTTTTCCTTGCCAAGTGCTTCATTATAGAGTTGTGCGTACTGTACTCCATTTAGAAATTTCGGCAATTTGGGAAGATCCGAAACTCCAAATTCTGTCTTCAATTCTACAGATGGTTTTTGCGCAATCCCTTTACGCGTAGTAACCAAAACTACTCCATTTGCTGCTCTAACCCCGTAGACAGCTGTTGCAGAGGCATCTTTTAGTATAGAAACCGATTCTATCTCTTCTACGGAAAGGTCACTCATGCTGCGTTCAACACCATCAACCAGGATTAGCGGTGATCTGTTGGCTCCAAAAGTAGAAATACCGCGAATCCAGAAGCTAGCTTCATCTGCTCCAGGTTCTCCACTGCGCTGAACGACTACTGCACCGGCCATCTTTCCTGAAAGGGCATTAACCAGTGAACGTTGAGGTATGCGAAGCTCACCCACTGAAACGGAGGAGATTGACCCGATCACACTTGCTTTACGCTGGGTACCCATACCTACAATAACTGCTTCGTCCAGAGTGGCTACATCTTCCTTAAGGACAGCATCAATAGATACCTGGTTCGTGACTTTGACCTGGTGTTCTTTGTACCCTACAAATGTGAATCGAAGAATATCACCCTCTTTGGCATCGATCGCATAATAACCATTTGCATCCGATATCTGACCTACGGTAGAACCAATGATAGTTATGGTTGTTCCGGGGATGGGTAATCCTTTTGAATCAATGATTTTACCCTTGATGTTCCTTTTCCCGGGAGAAGTATTTTCTATTCTGTTTTCTGGTTTTTGGACATTACTATCTTTTTGCGATTTTCCAATAATAATCTGCCTGTCTTTAATTGAGAAAATATTCTTGGTTCCGGCAAAAAGTTGTTCTAAAACTTCTTCTGCATTTTTATTTTCTACATCAATATTTACCTTCCGGTTTAAATCAATTTGTTGATCCTGGTAAAAAAATATGAATTCACTCTGTCCTTCAATCGCTTTCATTACATCTTTTATCATAGCATTCTTCATGTGCAATGATAATTTTGCATTCTGAGCGTAAATGTTTGTGCTGTATGATAATGAAGAACTAAAAAATATTATCAGCAAAGTAATTCGTATGACTAAAAAGATTTTCTTCAAACAATGTATATTGTTCCTTTTTTTATTTTTCATAAATTTGTATGTTTTAATTAAAAATTGACCCTTGGGTCATTTAATTTTTTGAGATCCGGGGTTTGTTTAGCCGCACGCCCCGGCTTTTTTTATTCCGTTTTATTCTATATCATAGGCTGTTTGTTTGAATGTTAATGTTTCTTTTTTTAGATACTACTGTTGAAGATGCGAATGAAATATTTTCATACACATCTATAAAATTGCTTTTAAATCAGTTTTTCTTGGAAAAGTAATTTTATCAGAACTAATCCTCAAACAATAGGTATTGTTTCTTTCTCTTGATTTATTTCCTGCGTTTTGATTAAAAATTGATCTTAAAATCACTTAATTCATTAAGATCCGGAGTTTGTTTAGCCACACTTCCCGGTTTTTTGTTTGGTGTGTTTTATTTTATATCATTGGTTTTTTGTTTGATTGTTAATGTTCCATTATCTTCAGATATTATTATTGAAGATGCGAATGAAATATTTTCAAGCACATCTGAGAGTTTGTTTTTTAAATCGAGTTTTCCCGAAAAAGTTATCTTATCAAGACCCACTTCTGTATTGAACTTTTGATTATAATGCCGCTCCAGTTTTTTGAATATCTCTGTGGTAGGCTCATTTTTAAAAAGAAGATATCCATTAATCCAGGAAGTATACAGCTGAACATTTACCTTATCTCTGGTTAGTTTATCGTTCTCTTTGTCATACATTATTCTTTCACCCGGCAGTAAATCAACTGTACTTGCAAATAATGAGTTTTTCCAGGCAGAAATTTTACCCTTTTCCAGAACTGTTTGAATTAACCGGTCATTATTATAGGCGCAAACATTAAATCTCGTTCCTAAAACTTTAATCTTAAACTCTTTGGTAATTACATAAAATGGTTTGCTTGCATTCGATTTAACATCAAAAAATGCTTCTCCGGTTAAATATACTTCACGGGAGTCTTTTTTAAATTCAGAAGGATATGACAACTGGCTGCCTGAGTTCAGCCAAATGTGTGTTCCGTCGGACAGTGTAATTTCAGACTGTTGCCCATAGGGAATGATGATTTGATTCATCGCTGATTTGGTCAATTCCTCATCCTTCACAGACATTTTAATCGTATCATTGTTAATGGTCACATCCTCCGGATCAGTTTGTTTTATTATAGTCTGTTTAGTGTTAAATTCACGGGTTAATCCATTTGACAGAATGATTTTCCCTTTCTGGGTGATATTGTCAGCTACAATCGGAAATTCATTTTTTGTATGAACGGAAAACCAGATTAAACTCCCTGCGGTTATAAACATGGCAAAACCTGCCGCATACCTGGTAAGTCTGTCTCTGTAAATGTCCAGAAACCTGGTTCTCTTAGGTGCTTTTGCTTTTTGAAGTAATTTTGTAAGTTTTTGTTCTGGGATTGCCAGTTCAATTGGCTGTATTGATTTGATAATAAATATAGCGTCTGAGATCTGATCTCTTTTTTCAGGATGCTCGCTGAGATAGGTGTTCCAGAAAAGATCCCTCTTCTTATCCGGGTTCAAAACCCAGGACAGGAACTTTTTATCGAGAACAAAATCTTCAGTATCGTATTTGTCGTACTTTTTAGTTTTCATTAATCGTTGACGCTTTACAATTATATAAAGACACCAACATTGAAAATATCATCATTATTTTTTAATTTTTTTTAATAATTTTTTAGTAATTAAAAAATAAGATTAAATATTGCGTAAAAATCCCATTGTTTATTTATCGGTGCAGCGAGTCTTTTAGAGATTTTATGGATTTATAAATAAGGTTACGGCATGATTCAATACTCATATTCATCATTTCAGCAATCTCTTCATATTTGAGATCTTCAGTAAACTTCAGGTAAACTGCTTCCTTTTGGCGTGGAGTCAATAATTGTATTGCTTTTTGCAAAGAGATTATTTTCTGATCAGAGCTTTCATCACGAATTATATCATGTTCAATGGAGTAGGTAATTTCAAACACGTACTCTTCCTCATTCTCTTTCCAATTATACTTCATTTCTCTTTGAAGCAGCCGCTGCATTTTTCTTTTAAATGATTTTATCAGATAGAAATGTATGTTGTCAACATCTCCGAGATTTCTTCGGTTTTTGATTAAATCGCAAAAAAGATCCTGAATAGAATCCTCTATTATCGACTGATTTGAAGTAATTTTTAAACCATACAGATAAAGCCTTTTTGAAATTCTGGCATAAATCAGGGAAAGCGCTTCATCATCGCCATTCTTGAATTTAGCCCATATTTCTGTATCTGCATTTTTCAAAGGTTCCAACATTTTCAATCAAGGTTTCCTATCCGAAATTCAGATATCAAAAATACCCAAAATCTTATAGCGTTAATTCAAGTTGCATAATTCTTTAATCGATTCAATTGCCCAAAATTAAACTTTCTTGTCTTAATAACGCTGCTTTTCCAATATTTCCTTACCTGTTTTCTCAGAAAAGCAGCAATTCCCGTCGGAATTGATATTCATATTTTATCGTAGAATAGCGTGTGTCGTGTGAAAACGGTTGGTGACATGCAGAAAGGATTTAATTTAAAAAAGAACTGTTAACTTCAACAATATTCTGTTCGGATTGACAATAAAAAATTATATAATTGCACTTCTGAAAAAATCTTGTTTCGGTGGAACAGGTATCATCCTGTTTTTGACTGAGCCCAATAACTTGAATCAAACTGTTATTCCTAATGGATGAAATGAACAAAAAAATCTCAGATGAGATCACGAGTGCCAGTATTGCCATAGATGTTGAAGATCCCCCGAAAGCTGTAAAGCTTGGCAATTATCGCTGGACGATATGTTCTCTGGTCTTCTTTGCCACAACAATCAATTACCTCGACCGGCAGGTCATCAGCCTGTTAAAGCCTTTCCTCGAACAACAGTTCCAATGGAGCGAGTCCGACTACGCAAATATTGTCTTTATTTTTCAGCTGTGTTATGCGGCCGGATTGATGGGGGTTGGTTATGTTATTGATAAGATAGGTACCAAACTTGGATACGCGGTCTCCCTTTTTATGTGGAGTATCGCCGCCATCCTTCATGCGGCAGCAACAAGTACAACCGGCTTTAAAGTATGGCGTGGAATGCTGGGAATGAGTGAAGCCGGTAACTTCCCGGCGGCCATAAAAACGATTGCCGAATGGTTTCCCAAGAAGGAACGTGCCCTGGCTACCGGACTGTTCAATTCGGGAACAAATATTGGTGCCATTGTAGCTCCGTTGGTAGTGCCCTGGATTGCAATAAAATGGGGATGGCAATGGGCCTTCATTTTAACGGGGGCCATCGGATTGATCTGGCTCGTTTTCTGGTTTCTGATCTACGAAGTTCCTGCCAAACATAAAAGGCTTTCAAATGCCGAATTCGAATATATCAACAGTGATGCTGAAAATCAGGCTGAACGTGGTGAAGAGGAGAAAAATCTTCCTAAAATTCCATGGATCAAACTCCTTGGTTACAAACAAACCTGGGCTTTCTTTATTGGGAAATTCTTAACCGATCCTGTCTGGTGGTTCTTCCTTTTCTGGCTCCCGGCATTTTTGAATGCAGAATACGGCCTTATTGGGATGCAGGTTAGTATTCCTTTGATGGTAGTTTATACTCTGGCCACTGTGGGAAGCATTTGGGGAGGCTATATCCCCTTGTATTTCATTAAAAGAGGGTGGGAAGTACCCAAAGCCCGCAAGACTTCTATGCTTATTTATGCATTCTTTCCCATCCCGGTGCTTTTTTCACAGGCTCTTGGACAGTATAACATGTGGTTTGCCGTGATCATTATTGGCGTAGCTGCTGCTGCTCACCAGGCCTGGTCGGCAAATATCTTTACCACCGTATCGGATATGTTCCCGAAAAATGCGATAAGTTCAGTGACAGGTATAGGAGGAATGGCAGGGGCTATCGGGGGCATGCTCATCGCAAAACTTGCAGGAGCGTTGTTGGATCATTTCAAGTCGATGGGAAATATCAAACCCGGATACTATATCATGTTCCTTATTTGCGGTTCAGCTTACCTGATCGCCTGGGTCATCATGTTCAGAGTCCTGGTTCCCAAAATGAAACCTATTGAAATTAAGGAATAAATCAATGCAGAGAGGGCAATCATAAGGATGGCCCTTTCTGTTTTATATAAAAAGGGCATACACTTTCTGGAACACTTGGTTTAAGAACTTTGTACCTTTCCCGGTGAAATTTTCGAAAGGTTTATGTATGAAAGATATTAAGATCATGCACCATAAAATCATAACAATCAAAACATTTGCGGTCCTGCTTTGCCTGTTGCCTTATTTTCTGAAAGCACAGGAATCTAACGGGATCAATTGGAAAATCCTTGGGGACGGACTTTCCTACGTCGAAATGGATGCTCCGGAGAAATCTGTTGTCAATGATTCTAAGCTGACAATCCTGAAGATAGATCCCATGAAATACCGCTTTAGCATTTTAAGTGCTTCGGAGCATGGAAGAAAAAACCGCACTGCAGAAGAATGGGCACAGGAATTCGGGGTAAGCATCACCATTAATGCTGGCATGTTCAGCACCTCTAACGGAAGAACCAACAAGGGGTATATGAAAAACTATTCCCATGTCAATAATCATCGTTTTTGCAAGGGATACAATATAATGATGGCATTCAATCCAAAAAGTAAAAAGGAACCTTCCGTCCGTTTCTATGATATGACCCACACGAGGTGGGATTCCATCCGTACTCACTATCAATCTTTTTGCCAGGGAATCCGTATGATCAGCTGGAAAGGGGAGCCTCTTGCCTGGGACAAACGTCCGGGCCAGTCGTGCAGCATGGTAATCGCTGCAACCGACACCGATGGAAACATCTATTTCGTCTTTACCCGTTCCCCTTACAAGCAACAGACCATGATAAAGTTTCTGCTGGGTCTTCCGCTGAACATCCGTACCACTGTTTACCTTGAAGGAGGCCCTGAGGCAAGCCTTTATATTAATGCAGGCGACACTCTTGTTGCCAAATATGGCAGTTATGTCTCCAATTCCTATGCCCGGGATGACAACGATCATTTCTGGAAAATACCCAATGTTATTGGCGTGGTGAAGAACTAACGGGGCCGGATTTAACCTCACCGCCCGGACATGCCTTGGTATTGTTTCTGTATTCATACTATTTCATTGCGTGTCAGATAATTTCATTCTATTGAAATATATTTTTTGAAACCCAACGGATGGATTCGCGTTCTAATTTCCGCCCTTCCGGCTCGTGCCATCTTCTGACTTTATACGATATTTATGCGGACTTTATTCGTAGATTATTCGTATAATTCCGCACAATGTCCACAGGAGGTACGAATAATGTTCGAATAAACCCCGGGGATGGTACGGCCATGGTACGGATCCGGGCTTTCTTTTTCTAAAATCGGGTTACGCAAAAAGTAAAGTAAATTCAGGATTTTATAAAAAGAGAAGTAAACAGTTTCACGGACGATTTTAAATTGAAAGTGATCCGGGAGTATTTGTCTTATCCATCGAAAATAGTGGGAAAGTCGGAGTATTTAAATGATCCGTCAGCGGGAGGTAAATTTTATCCGCCTTAAAGAAAAAGCCCGGAATTTGATCTCCGGGCTTTATGATCTTTACATTCTCTGATAAATCTGATAAAGAGGCGATGCCACAATTTTCCCTCTGTGTTCTTCAGTTGCATACCTTCAGACTATGGCCTACCGTCTAAAAGTCTACAACCTAAAGCCTCTCAAAGTACTTCCGTCACGTCGTGATAGGGCAGACCGAAAGCTTCAGCAACACCCCTGTAAACCACCTTGCCTTTGACAATGTTGAGCCCTTTGCGGAGAGCTTTGTCTTCGGTGCAGGCCTTTTTCCATCCGTTCTCTGCAAGTTTAATGGCGTAGGAGAGGGTCGCGTTGGTCAGGGCGATGGTAGAAGTGCGGGGTACGGCCCCCGGCATATTGGCCACCGAGTAATGGATCACATCATCGATCACATAGGTCGGTTCGTCATGTGTCGTGGGAACGGTTGTTTCGACGCAGCCTCCCTGGTCAATAGCGACATCAATCAGGACGGTACCCGGATTCATCGTTACCAGCATGTCTCTTGTGATGAGGAACGGGGCTTTTGTTCCCGGGATCAGGACAGCGCCAATAATTAAATCAGAGGATCTGACCAGGGACCTGATGTTGTAATCGTTCGACATCATCGTCTTGACGTTGGCGGGCATAATATCATCAAGATACCTTAACCTTTTAAGGCTAATATCCATGATAGTGACGTCGGCTCCGAGGCCGGAAGCCATTTTGGCGGCTTCAGTTCCTACGATACCGCCTCCGATAATCAGTACTTTGGCAGGGAGCACGCCGGGAACCCCGCCCAGGAGTTTGCCGCGACCTCCGTAGGTTTTCTCAAGATATTTCGCTCCTTCGTGAATTGACATTCTCCCGGCAACTTCCGACATGGGGATGAGAAGGGGCAGGGAATGATCATCCAGTTCCACCGTTTCGTAAGCCAGGCAGATTGCCTTGCGACGAATCATGGCATTGGTCAGTTCTTCCGAGGAGGCGAAATGGAAATAAGTATAGACGAGCTGTCCTTCGCGGATGTGTTCGTATTCGGGAGTGATGGGCTCTTTCACCTTCATGATCATTTCTGACGCGGCATAAACCTCTTCCATGTTGGAAAGAATCTCTGCTCCGGCATTAGCATACTCCGAATCAGAGAATCCACTTCCAGCCCCGGCTGAGGATTGAATCAACACCTGGTTTCCTTTTTTTATCAGTTCGGCTGTTCCTGCGGGGGTCAGGGCTACCCTGTCCTCGTTGTTTTTGATTTCTTTTGGTACACCTATAATCATAGCAGAAAGATTAGTATAGAATGATCAAATATAAGCAAAAACATTAATAAAAGTTATCATAAAAAAGAAAAAATTTTATTCGTAATTTTTCGTAACAGACAGGATTAGGTTACAGAATTGTTGTGTACGGGCAGAAAATGTGACAAAATGCAGGAGTGAAATTATTATTATTGTATTTTTGCCGATCAGAATAAATTAAAAATGCCCAAAATATCAAAAAGAGGGGAATTATTGCCCGAATCTGCCATACGAAAGTTAGTACCCTATGCCGAAAAGGCAAAAGCACTTGGAAGGACGGTGTATCACCTGAACATTGGTCAGCCTGATATCAAGACCCCTCCACACGCGATTGAAAGAATCAGAAATTATGACTTTGATCTGATCGCGTACGGACATTCGTTTGGAAATGATTCTTACCGGAAGAAACTGGCCCAGTATTACAGGGATCGTCATATTAATGTCGATCCCACAGATATTCTTATTACGACGGGTGGGTCGGAGGCGATTTCCTTTGCTTTCATGATATGCTTTAACCCGGGAGATGAGATCATTCTTCCTGAACCATTCTATGCCAATTACCTTTCTTTTGCTGTGGCGAACGATGTAGTGATCAGGCCGATTGCCTCAAATATTGAGAACGGCTTCCAGCTTCCTTCGGTGGATGAGTTCGAAAAGGTGATCAATGAAAAAACCAAGGGTATCTTTATCTGCAATCCCAACAACCCGACAGGATACGTTTATTCCAAGGCAGAACTGGAAAAGTTAAAGGAGCTGGTGCTGAAATACGATCTTTACCTGATTGCCGATGAGGTTTACAGCGAGTTCGTTTACGACGGCAAAATGCATCATTCTGTTCTTGAAATGGAGGAGATCAGCGATCATGTGATCATGATAGACTCGATTTCAAAGAGGTTTAGTGCCTGCGGGACCCGCATCGGATCAATTGTTTCAAGGAATAAACGGATTATCAGGTCTATACTGAAACTTGCCATGGCAAGGCTTTGTCCGCCGATGCTTGGTCAGGTAGTGGCAGAAGCAGCCTTGGATTCGCCTCCTGAATACATGGAAGAGGTTTATAACGAATATCTCAACCGACGCAACTATTTTATCAATGCGCTCAATGAGATCGAAGGGGTTTATTCTCCCATGCCGATGGGCGCTTTTTATTCCGTAGTCAGTCTTCCCATTGATGACAGTGATAAATTCTGTCAATGGATGCTGGAAGAGTTTGAATACAATAATGCCACGGTGATGATGGCCCCGGCATCCGGCTTTTATTCTTCCAAAGAAGTTGGGAAAAACGAGGTACGTGTAGCTTATGTGCTCAATATAGAGGATTTAAAGAAAGCCGTGGAGTGTTTGAAGGTGGCCCTCAGGATTTACCCCGGCAGGGTGCAGACACAGCAATAAAAATAAAGAAGTTTCAATGTTTCAGAGTTTCAAGGTTTCAAGCGTTCGCAACCTTTGAAACATTGAAACCTTTGAACCTTTGAAACATTTGGAACCCTAAAACTTTTATAGCTTTAGAATCCTGTTTCCTAATTATTTCTCTTAATGTTGCTGCTTGCTAAGGCATCAAACTTCTTTTCTTTGAATGGAAACTGGTCATAAAGCTCCCCTGAGTAATAAAATTCATAGGAGATTGCTCCGAAGGTATATGGTTTGTTATGAATTGTAATAGTGGAGCCTCCTACCACCGGTTCAGCTTTAGGTTCTGAAGCTTCATAACCCACGTTGTACAGAGTGGCAATGATCTCCGGACGCTTATCAATCGGGTAACCTGCCCGTTCCCATTGCATTTTCATCTGTTTGATATTAAGAGCAGCATAGAGGTAGGAATAAAAGTGATTGTGATGATCCGTTAACCGTTGAAAGCGTTCCTCATCAATAGCATTGGTCTTGAAATCAAGCAGATGCTCGTATTGAGGACCAAGATAAAAGACCGAAGCAGGGTTTTTCAGATTCTTTTCAATGGTAATAGCTGTCGGTACCTTTATCCCGGTAACTCCCAGTGAGAAAGTGGCCTCCACCGACAGAATCTTCAGTGGGCCGATCCATTTCTTGTAAGCTTCACGCGAAGAGTTAAACAACCGGATCTGTTCCCCTACCAGTATTGCAACGATGAGACGAGGCTCTACACCTGTAAGGCAGGATACTGAATCGATAAGATGCTTGTCCTTGGTAACCGCTTCCTTAAAGACTTGCCATTCAGGGATGTTCATCCATTCAAAGACACTTCCGTTGTGGGTTGAGGTGGATTCCTCGGTTTGGTTGATCTCGGAAAGATATTTCTTATTATCCTGCATCTTCAGGTTGACAGCTCCCATCATTTTCTTTGCCTCATTGAGGTTATGACTCTTCACATAGGCATTGAGAATGTAAAAGGAGTTTTCGGGATAATATTTGTTCAAAACCACCACGTCATGAAAAAAGTCAGATTCTTCCCTCTTAAAGGCGGAGGTGTCAGGGGCCGAATTATTCCCATATTTCTGGCTGATTTCACGGAAGTAGCGATCATTGTAATCCACTGCTCCCGGATCATTGGTCAGGTGAAACTTTACTGCGAAAAATGCGGAGGTCAGAAAAAATCCGATCAGTGCGAAGATGATTGTGAAACCGTAAAGTATGTATTTCAGCGACTTATGGGTGGTGTTCTTCTTAACGGCTGAATTCATTAAATTTAATTTTTATCTGATATTTCTCATAATAAATCAATCCGGCCAGGAAACTTTTTCCGGCAGAAATAATTTTATAAAACAGGCGCAAATGTAATGAAATGTCTTTCTGGTTGTAATCATAAAAAAATTAAAAATGTATAAAAAGGCTGAAGGCTTTAGACTATAGGCTTTAGGTAACAAATTCGTGCAATTCGCTCAATGAAATTCGAACAATGGAATAAACCCTTTTCTCTATCATCATTTAACCTGGAGCACCTCATTAACGGCCTTAATCAATGTTTCCCTGGGCAAGGCGCCCATCGTAATCTGAGGTTTGCCTTTTAGTGGAATAAACAGCAGCGTGGGAAGGTTCCGGATCCCCAGATTCTGCGAAAGCCTGGGTTCGGCATCGGTGTTTACTTTATAGACTAAGATTTTACCCTGATATTCTTTCGCAATTTCTTCTATCCTTGGAGAGAGCATGCGGCACGGTCCGCACCAGTCAGCATAGAAATCGATGATGGCAGGTAGTTTTCCCTCGTATTTCCATTCCTTGTTCGCCTCGTAGTTAAAGATCTCCTGTTTGAAGGTTTCGTAAGTGAGGGGTTTTACGGCTTCCCCAGAAACAGCAGCGGAACTGTTTTTATTCTTGTCAGCATTTCCGGCCATACATCCGGATCCCAGGAACATAAGACCGATTGATATGGTTATTAATTTTTTCATGTCCGTAATTAATGATTTCTGCAAAGCTAAAGAAAGTAAAGATAAATCGCAATAGTAACACTAAATTTCTGCTCAAGCGGGATAAATAATCTGAGTTCGATATAAGAAATTCAATATAAAAAAATGCCAGGGGCGTTCAATGTTTAGAGAATAAACCGGTTATATAGCTCTGTTGTGCCATCAGGTACAAAACATTACAATTCAAGGACAGATAAAAATTTAAACCCGTACAAGATTGATATTATTTCCATAAAGGAATGAATTCCTGTTGTTTGTAAATGTTGACTGATCCGTTGTGAGCCTTGCAAAAGTAGCAAAAGTATAATAGTAGTAAAAGTAGTAAAAATCTCCGGAAGCCTTGCCACCAAAGGAATTGAGGAGGATTGAATTACTACTGTGAGGCTTTAAATTTCATATTTCTTATATCGAACTAAGGTTAATAACTTATTCAGAACTTAGATTGATTGGAAAAGACATAAAAAACGGATTCCCGTAATTTTATTTTATTAACTTTGAAAAGTAGTTAAATTAAATCCATGCCTGAAATAAATCAGGCTTTAATTGTTGTGTTATTATGTGCTTAAGAAAACGGATTGTTCTAACAGGAGTTGTCGCTTCTTTTCTCTTATTATTAAATGGGTTAGAATCTTTTGCACAAGATGCCCAAAGCCAGGCTTTAAAGTTCGGAAGGGTGCTAAGACTGATTGAAAATTATTATGTTGATACTACAAATGTTAATAAATTAACAGAGACTGCCATTGCCGAAATGCTTTCTTCTCTTGATCCGCATTCGGTTTATATTTCTAAGGACGAAGTTAAGGAAATGAATCAGCCTTTGGAAGGCAATTTTGAAGGGATCGGAATATCATTTAATATTTTCCATGATACATTGATGGTAATGACCACAATTCCGGGAGGCCCATCGGAAAGAGTCGGATTGCACCCGAGCGACCGAATTGTGAAAGTGAATGGGAAGAACATTGCAGGAACAGGTCTTAAAAATCAGGATGTATTTAATCTGCTTCGTGGGGATAAAGGAACTAGTGTAAATCTGACAGTTATAAGAAATGGGGAGAAAAAGCCACTCGATTTTACTATAATTCGCGATAAGATTCCCATATACAGTCTGGATGCTGCTTTCCTGCTTACTAAAGAAACCGGATATATAAAACTTAACAGATTTTCAGCTACTACCATAGAAGAATATAAAAATGCAATGAGAAACCTTTCTCATTCTTCAGGAAAGTTGAATAGTCTTGTGCTTGATTTGAGAGGAAATGGTGGTGGTTATCTTGGTTCAGCCTATGAATTAACCAATCAGTTCCTGAATGCCAACAAATTGATAGTTTACACAGAGGGAACTCATAGTCGCCGACATGACTATTATTCCACCTCAAGAGGAGATTTTGCTGACGGAAATCTTGTTATTCTCATTGATGAAAGCTCTGCCTCTGCTTCAGAAATATTAGCAGGGGCTATACAGGATTGGGACAGGGGAGTTCTAATTGGCAGACGATCATTCGGGAAAGGATTGGTTCAACAACAATTTGACCTTAATGATGGTTCCTTGATTCGGTTAACAACTGCCCATTATTATACTCCAGCCGGAAGGAACATACAAAAACCATATAAACTCGATATTAAAAATTATCGGAACGATTATCTTCTCCGTTTAGAGAAAGGAGAAATGTTTAATAAGGATAGTATCTCATTTGCGGATTCGTTAATGAAGGAAACATTGGTGACCAAACGACATGTTTACAGTGGGGGAGGAATTATGCCGGATATTTTTATTCCGATGGATACTTCAAAATATTATCGATATTTCAATGAACTGGTAAGGAAGAATGTTCTGTTCCCTTATATTGTGGAATACATCGATAAAAACCGGGAAATTATAAAATCAAAATTCCCTGATTTTACTGAATTTAAGAAAGGGTTCCAGGTGACCTCTGAAATGATTGAAGAACTGGTAAAAGCAGGGGAAAAGGGAAAGATCCCAAAGGATGAGGAAAGCCTCAAATTTTCAAGGAAAAATATTGCCAGACAGATAAAAGCTCTTATTGCACGTGATCTTTACGAAACCGGAGATTATTATCAGATAATGGCTGAGGATGATAAAGAAATCCAAAAAGCAGTTGAAGTAATCTCAGATCCTAAAATCTATAAGAAGTATCTTGGCAGATAACTTTCGCAATCATTTCTTATAAGATTTTATGATGGAATTATATAGTTGGGCTTTGGCTAATTGGATTGAGGTATGCGGAATGTTGACAGGATTTATCTATCTTTGGTTCTCAGTCAGACAAAATATGCTTACCTGGCCTTTAGGAATACTTTCTTCCTTACTTTATATTGTCGTCTTCTTTAAAGCGAGGTTTTATGCAGGAATGGGTCTGCAGTTTTATTATTTTTTCATAAGCATCTATGGTTGGTGGTCATGGATGCATCCGGATTCGGGAGACTTAGACGCTAAGGAACTGCAAATTAGTCGCACAAGTAAAGAACTTTGGATTTGGATTTTTATTTCTGCTCTTTCCCTTTTTGTTATAATAGCTGTATTTTTAAAAAATTTTACCGATTCACCTATCCCATATTGGGATTCCTTTACGACCTCATTGAGTATCGTAGCCACTTGGATGTTAGCCAGGAAAAAGTTTGAACACTGGATGCTATGGATTTTAATTGATTCAGTTTCTATCATTTTATATATTTTCAGAGGGCTTTATCCAACAACAATTCTCTTTATTGCTTATACTATTATGGCTGTAGTTGGTTACATTGAATGGCAGAAGGAACTAAAAAAATCAGAATGTCACAAGACCATATTAAACGAATTGTAATCAGTGGACCTGAATCAACAGGGAAAACAGAATTATCAATCCATCTTGCAGAGATATTAGGGACAATTTATGTTCCTGAATATGCCCGGGAATATGTGGAAAATTTGCACAGGAAATATACTTATGAAGATGTGGAGAATATTGCCCGTTACCAGATTTCCTATGAAGATATTTATGCAAAAAGGGCACGGAATATTTTGATCTTTGATACCTGGTTAATTATAACAAAAGTTTGGTTTGATCTTGTCTATGGGAAATGTCCCGAATGGGTGATTTCTCACATAAAAAGTTCTCGGATTGACCTTTTCCTGGTTTGTAATACAGATTTGCCCTGGATACCGGATCCTGTAAGAGAAAATGGAGGAGAAAAACGAGAAAAGTTATTGCAACTTTATTGTGATGAAATAAAGTCTTTCGGATTTAAGTATGAATTAGTGGAGGGAGTTGGTGCTATAAGAAATGAAAATGCCTTGAAAATTTTATCTCTTCATAATTTAATTAATCAGAACAATCCCCCTGTTTAAAATTATTATATTTGGGTATTTGCTGTTTTTAAGTTTTAGATATGGAAAACTATAAGGAGAGAAAATTTGGAGAATGGTCCATTTCTGCTGTTAAATCATTAGTTGACACAGGATCGATTGATGTTTCGTGTCACAAGCATCGATTGGGGGTTCCCATGCTTTCATCTGATAAGCTTAAAGTGATTGTAGACAGATTGCGTCAGATAATTTTCCCTGGTTATTTTGGCGAAATGAATTTAAGGAATGAAACTTTACATTATTATATCGGTGTTTTAGTTGATCAGGTTTATGAATTATTAGTAGAACAGATTTGTGCTGGGTTGTGTTTTAACATTGAAAATGAATTAGATCATAAAATCAGTGATAAAAAGAAATCCGCTGAAAAAATTGCAGCTGAATTTATTAATGGACTTCCTGAGTTAAGAAGGATACTTATTACAGATATCAATGCTATATATCTTGCGGATCCTGCGGCCAATAGTGTCGGGGAGGTTATTTTCTGTTATCCCGGGGTGCGTGCTATTTCAAGTTACCGGATTGCCCATAACTTGCATATCTTGGGCGTTCCCTTAATTCCAAGGATCATTACCGAACTGGCACATTCTGAAACAGGGATCGATATAAATCCGGAGGCTCAGATTGGTGAATATTTTATGATCGATCATGGTACTGGAGTGGTAATCGGTTCGACCTGTATCGTTGGAAATCATGTAATTTTATATCAGGGAGTAACTTTGGGCGCCAAGAGTTTCCCTTTAGATAAAGACGGTAATCCGACAAAAGGGATTCCACGGCATCCAATAGTTGAGGATAACGTGATTATTTATTCTAATGCTACCGTTCTTGGACGAATTACCATCGGACATGATTCAATAATTGGAAGTAACGTTTGGGTAACCAAAAATCTTCCACCTTTCTCTAAAGCTGGTCAAACAAGATCCCGCAATACCGATTTCCTGGATGGAGGGGGAATCTAACCAGTCATTTCGAGTGTTTGCAGATTATTAAATTATCATAGGAATAAATTATTTTTGTCTCCGAAGACGAATTCCGGAATTGGATACGGAAATTTTTCCTCAATCACTTTAATATCATAACAAATGTCAGCAAATAAGTTTAAAATGGTCGCCAAAACATTTGCCGGACTTGAAAAAGTTTTGGCAGATGAACTGACAGCTTTGGGCGCTGAGTCCATTTCTGTTGAAAGACGGGCTGTTTCTTTTTGGGGAGACCAGGAAACTTTATATAAAGCAAATTTCCTTCTCAGAACTGCTTTAAGAGTTTTAAAGCCGGTTGCTGAATTCGATGTCTCAAAGAAAGAGCAACTTTATAATTATGCAAAAAAGGTACCTTGGACCGATTATCTTGCTTTAGGAAAAACTTTCGCAATTGACAGTACGGTTCAGTCCGAGACATTTGTCAATACAATGTATGCTTCGCTTAAAGTAAAAGATGCCATTGCGGATCATTTCCGTGAAGCAACGGGTAAAAGACCGTCTGTAAATACCAGTGATCCGGATATTCGTATTAATGTTCATTTGATGGATAATCATTGTATTCTTTCGCTTGATAGCTCAGGTGAATCTCTTCACAAAAGAGGTTATCGTTTGGGTCAGGGTGATGCTCCATTAAATGAAGTATTAGCTGCTGGTATGATCTTGCTTTCAGGTTGGCATGGTGAAAAGGATTTCCTTGATCCGATGTGTGGATCCGGAACATTATTAATTGAGGCTGCTATGATTGCCAAGGGCATAGCTCCCGGATTATATAGAAAGTCCTTTGGATTTGAACGGTGGCCTGATTTTAATGAAAATCTTTTTGCAGATATCTACAACCGTGAATATGAAAATGATTTTAATGGGAAAATTGTTGGATCAGATATTTCGGTGAAGAATGTTTCAATTGCCAAGGCTAATATAAAAAATGCCGGACTGTCAAAATTGATTGAAGTGACAGTTCTGGACATACGGAAACTTGATCCTCCATTTGAAAATGGGATTATCATAACGAATCCTCCTTACGGGGAAAGAATAAAACCGAATTCAATTGAGGATTTATATACTGAGATAGGAAATGTGTTCAAAAGGAAATTCGCCGGATATGAGGCATGGGTACTGTCTGGCTCAGTGGATGGATTAAAAAGTATCGGATTAAAGCCATCCAGGAAGATAGAGTTATTTAATGGAGCTATACCATGCAGCTTTAGATGCTATAATTTATTCCAAGGTCCTCGAAAAAAATTGTTGATCAAGAAAAGAATCAACTAAACAAACCTTGGAACAGATTACAACATCTAAAGCAAGAAACAAACGAAATTTTATGTTACTTTGTTGTGGTTGTAGTTTGAATACTAATTGACATCAAAGGACCATTTTTCCCTCTAATAATGATAGGTTCGGTTGGGGCATCTCCGCCTCTGACTGACATTAATTCTTCATTTGAAAGAACTTCTAAATCAAGATTTGCAAAATTTTTCATAACTATAAGTTTTAATTTAATAATTTTCTTTTCCCCTTAATACTTTTTATGTGCAAAAGGTTACCCTTAAATCCCAGAAAAAAATCAATAAAAAAATGAATATTTAGGTAACTTGCTTAATGATAATGAATTAAAAATTAAAATATAATTACTGAAAATTGATTTTTTTCTCTTTCTTTAAAACCGAAATAGGTAGAACCGAAATGAGAAAAAGTACTAACTTAATGAAAAGATTCAGCCTCACTTACGTCTTTAACAGAAAAATCCTGTTGTTAATATTTTCATTGAATTTCAATTTTAACGTTAGTGCTATTCAGTCGCCTCCTCCCTTTTCTGTTCAACAGAAATTTGATAAAGCTGTTAATTTACTGGACAAAGGAAATTATGATGAGGCTCTGAGAATGTTTGAAAAAATTTATGATGAAAAGTCAAACAATTTAGGTACGGATTCAGTTTTGGTGGCTAATGTTCTTGCCAATATAGGTACGATTAATTATCTGTTGGGCCTTTATGATAAGGCAATAAATTACGATTTGCGAGCAGAGGAAATATATAACAGAATTGGTGATAAAGAATTAATAAAACTGGCTTCGGTTCAGGTAAATCTTGCAATATGTTATTTAAAAAATGGAGATATGGGAAAATCATTACTCCATTACGAAAATTCGGATCATATTTTTCAAAAACTGAATATGAAAAATACGCCGGAATATGAATTGTTAATGAATAATTTTGCCGCTTTTTACGTTGAAAATTCAAATTTCGATAAAGCTCTCGAATATAATCATAAAGCCTTCCAAATTTCGACGAAATATTTAAAAGATTATCTTAAGTGGATTTCAAGGGGTTATATTTTTTATAAAAAGAATGATTATCAGGAAAGCATTAAATGCTATAAAACTGCCTTAAAAGTTATGGAGCGGGATCATGGATTGAATTACTTTAGTAAAGAACAGATATTTAATAATTTGGGACAGGTTTATCTTGAATTGAAAGAATTTGATAAAGCTTTGGATAGTTTTGAAGAAGCTCAAAGAGATATTTTATTAACAAGTGGAGATAATAATGCCTCTTATTCGTCGTGCTTGAGTAAAATTGGTCTGG